>WBZQ01000481.1_pt1 | contig 31811 bp, 31 predicted proteins | sample 5204251 | NCBI WGS metagenome assembly WBZQ01 (sample SAMN12412402, study PRJNA552823) | activated sludge metagenome | isolation source: activated sludge from nitrification reactor of wastewater treatment plant... | place: USA: Virginia | collected 2017-09 | reverse complement strand
GTGGTCATGGGGCTAAATCCTCAAGAATTAAACGGGTTGAACTGAGTGAATCTGGGGCGATAGTACTGACCGACTTTCTGCGTGTCAAGCATACAAAAAGAGGGAAGGCCGGTGGATATTGGCGAAGAGGGCCTCGGAGAATTGCCGGAATGTCGGGCCGTCTTGTTGTCCGCGCAACGGGTCCGGTAGAGTCTCATTCTTGAACATCCATCGAGGGTTGGAGCGAGATGCAATCTGAATCATTGCAGGTCGAGGCGGCTAAAGTGCTGGAGTGGGGGAAGTTATTGGAACACCTGGCATCCTATGCCCAGTCGACGGTCGGCGCAGAACAGTGCCGCGCGATGTTCTTGGAGCAGGATGTGAGGCAGGCCAGTATCCGGCAGGCGGAAACCACCGACATGATGCGCTTGCGGAACGGGACCGATCCCTTTCCGGTTCTCCGGTTTCCGGATGTGCTGGACTGGTTACGGCGGGTGGCAAAAGGGGCGGCCCTGGAAGCGCATGAACTGCGGGATATCGCCCTGGTCTTGGACGTCATCGATGATGTGCAGCGCTATCTCCTGCGCCACCAGGCCGATGCTCCCACGGTGAGCGGTTTGATGACCGATCTGGGGCCCGTGAACGAGTATCGCCGGCTCTCCGTCGCCCTGAAGGGTGCGATTGAACCGGACGGGTCGATACGGGAGTCGGCCAGCCCGGAATTGCATCGCTTGATGCAACGTGCCACGGACCTCAAACAGCAAATGCGGCATCGCCTCGATCAAATCTTGCATTCGCGTCGGTACGAAGATGTGTTGCAGGAACAGTATTTTGCACAACGAGAAGGGCGCTATGTGGTGCCGATCAAGGCTGAGATGCAGGGCCGGGTTCCCGGCATCGTACACGACGTGTCGTCGAGCGGCGCCACCCTCTTTCTGGAGCCGCGCGAACTGGTGGACCTGAATAACTCGATTAAGGTCGTGGATTTGGACGTCGAGCGCGAGGTCCGTCGAATCCTGCGCGAGCTCTCCGCCCTCGTGGCCCCTCACCAACCGGCGCTTGCCGGGACGGTAGGGGTGCTGGGTCGTCTGGATGCCATTTCTGCGAAGGCCGGGCTGAGTCAACGCCTGCACGCGTCCCCGCCGCGCCTCAATGATCAAGGGCGTGTGGTGCTCAAGCAGGCGCGTCACCCCTTCCTGGTGTTGACGAAAGAACAGGTGGTGCCCAATGACCTGGCGTTTGATGAAACCGTGCGAGTGCTGATCATCTCCGGTCCTAACACGGGAGGGAAAACCGTCACGCTGAAGTTGCTGGGCCTGTTCTCCTTGATGGTCCGCTGCGGCCTGCACCTGCCCTGTGCGCCCGAGTCGGAGATGGCGATCTTTCCGTCGGTGTATGCCGATATCGGAGATGCACAGGATCTGGCGAGAGATCTGTCCAGCTTTTCCGCCCACATTACGCAAACGGTGCAGTTGCTCAGCGAGGTGTCCGACGGAGTCGGCACGGACGATCGCCCTACATCGAGTCCTCCCGCGCGGGCCTTGGTGTTGCTGGACGAGCCGGTGACGTCCACCGATCCGGCCGAAGGGGCGGCACTGGCCAGTGCCTTGCTGTGCCGGCTGGCCGGGGCTGGTGCGAAAGTTGTGGCCACGACGCATTACAGCGTGCTGAAAGGTCTAGCCCAAGAGCGACCGGGATTTGCCAATGCGAGCGTCGAATTCAATATCGAGACCTTGTCGCCGACCTATCGCTTGATCCTGGGGCAACCGGGGGGCTCCGCCGCCATTGAAATCGCCGGGCGGCTCGGGATGGATCAGGCATTGCTGGACGATGCTCGTGCGCGCCTTCAGGGTGACACCCGTGTGCTCGAAACTCTGTTGAATGATTTGCAGGACAAGCAGCGACGCTTGAGCGAGGACCTTGCTGCGGCGACGGCGGCCAGGCAGGTCGCAGAACAGGCGTCTCGCGAGGCCCAGGAACTACTGACGTTGCTGCAGGAATCCGAACGGGATGAGCGACAGGGCTTGAAGAAAAAGTTGTCCCAGGAGTTTCAACGCGCCCGGGCTGCGGTGCAGGCGACGATGGACGACCTCAAACGCGATCAAAAATTACTCAAGGCCAAGGAGACCAAAGCTCGGTTGATCGAATTGGAACAGGCGGTCCGGCGCGAGGTCGGAGAGTCCGAAGCACCTATTCCCGTCGATCAGCTCTCCATCGGAGATGCGGTCGAGGTGGTCGGGCTCGGCATGACGGGCACGTTGCTTGAGAGTCCTCAGGGCAAAAAGCGCGTACGGCTGAAAGTGGGTGAGGGAGAAATCCTGGCCAATGTAGCAAGTCTGGCGGGAACCCCGGGGAATCGTCAGCCGAAAGCCCCAGGGCCGGTGAAAACGAGCGCGGTTTCGCCGAGGCGAACCGGCCAGACGCTGGCGGCTGAGGACATTCAGGAGACGTTGGACGTTCGCGGCCAAGCGGCCGATGATGCGCTGGATGTCGTGGTGGCCGGGCTGGATCGTGCCGTTCTTGGGGGCAGCCCGTTTGTGCGTATCATCCACGGGCACGGGACGGGTCGGCTGCGAGCCGCCCTGCGGGAATATCTGAAGGCTTCTCCCTACGTCGTCGCGTTTAGGCCCGGGGATCGTGCGGAGGGAGGCGATGGCGTGACCATCGTGGAGTTGCGATAGTTCAGTGGTCAGGGGACTATGCTCAATGCCAGAGGTTTTGTATGCTGAAGGGGTGTCCTAGGCACATGTTTGTATGCAGCATGCTGTGAGCGTGACGTGACGTAACCCATGCTGCCTCGGGACCGGAGCTCCACCGGGCCGCACACATTGCTTGACCCACGCTGCCGGTCAAGCCACAACCTACCCTATGGCCGGTCGTCATGCGCCAGCGGGTCAGTCTCCAGAGTTTGGTTACCCTCTCAGTCCTTGCCGTAGGAATGGTCTCCGGCACAGTAGGCCTCGCGTATGCGTACTGGCACGCCAGGCAATCCTTGCAGACTACCGTCGGAATCACCTTTGAGGAAATCGCTCGCCAAAGTGCCGACAAGGCGGCCTTACTGCTCGCCCGAGAAATTGAATGGGTGCAACGACTTGCCGCGCTGCCCGATCTCCAGGCCTCCATGGGAAGCGCAGTCCTGTCTGCGCAGACAGCCAGGCAGATTGAGCGATGGCGGGAGGCGCAGCCTAGCTACTTCATTCCCTGGCGATTGTGCGGGCGGATCGGCAACTGGTGGGCGGGGCCGCTCACGGGTGACGGCGAGGGACATCGGGGTTGGGAAGTAGCAGCCTCGATCGGCGCGCGCGCTGGGGCCGGTCCGCGGAGCCCTCACGGTCGTCATTGGGACGGATCACATTCTGTCATCCATTCTGGGGAGCCGACTTGGTCGAACAGGCCACATGATGCTGCTGGATGAGCAAGGCGCGATCCTGACCTGCTCCATGCGTGCGCCCACCCGCCGCAACTCGCCCTCACGTGACCCGCAAGGGTCTCTGCGAGGGACCTTCCGGGTCTTGCGAGGCGGCAGTTGGATGGAACGGCCTCTGGAGCTATGGGCCGGCTATCGAGGCTGGGATGAGACGACCTACTGGGGTCCGACATTGGGGTTTCGTTACGCGAATGACGCGCCATAAGTGGTGAGAGGGTAGCCCGGGTTGTTGCTGTCGCGTCCCATACTGTTGTGTCCCGCCCCTTTCCCTCCTTCCCATTCTCCAGTACCATAGCCACTCGGTACATCCTGTTACGCGGCTCGATCTTCTCGATGGCATCTTCTACACGGACAACAAAACTCTTCTCCGCGCTTGCGGTTGGCCTTGCGGTGTTCTGTCTCGTGGCAGGCCTGCGGATGACCCGGTGGTTTGAGGTGGTGGAACTCAAGGCGCTGGATCACCTGGTTCGGCGTTATGCGGATCCTGCCAAGGCGGATTCCAATCTACTGCTGCTGGCCATCGATGAATCGAGCCTGGAGGCCTTTGGGCGCTGGCCATGGCCGCGGGATCGCTACGGGTATGTCGTGCGGTATCTCAAGCAAGCTGGTGCCCGGGCCGTTGTGTTCGACGTGATGTTTTTTGAGCCGGATGAAAATGCAGAAGAATTTGATCAGTCGTTTGCGGACGACATGCGCGCGGCTGACAATGTGTTTTTGCCGATGTTGTTCCAATCCGAGCCGGGTCAGATTCCCCCGGATCTGCAATCCCGCGCGACCCTGAAGGTTGACCAGCCTGAATCAGACCGCCTTGCGGAGCGCCAGGCCGGAGTGAAACCGCCGATTCCAGTGTTGGCACAACAGGCGCGTGGCCTGGGGGTCATCAATCTCTCTGCCGATGCGGACGGCCCGACGAGGCGGATACCCATGCTCGGGCAGGTGAACGGGCAGTTTGTGCCGCATCTCTCGGTGGCGGTGGCCCGCTACCTGCTCGGGGCGGACGGGATTTCCATCAAGGACGGTCGGGGGCAGATTGGAAGCGCCAGCGTGCCGCTCGACAACGATGGACATCTGTTGATTCGGTGGCACGGCTCGTTGGAGGAGACGTACCACGTTCGCAAGTATTCGATCGGCAGGGTGTTGCAGGCTTTTGCTCAGCAGCAGAAGGGGGAACGCCCGGCATTAGATGCCACCATCTTTAAAGACAAGATCGTGTTCATCGCGGGGACGGCCGCCGGGTTGTACGATCTTCGGGTCACCCCGTTTTCTTCCGCCACGCCGGGTGTCCTAATCCACATGGCGGCCTTGGACAATCTGCTCCACGGGCAGGGGCTGCAGGCGGCGCCGTCCTGGTTTTCATTGACCGTCCTCCTGTTGCTCTGTCTCACGTCGGCGGGGGCCTTCATGTTGTTCCGGTCCTACCCGGTGAAATTCGGTGTCACGCTGGGGCTGGCGGTGGCCTACTACGGCTTGGTGGCGCATGCGTTTGAGGGGCACGCGCGCTGGCTGGAACTGGTCTTCCCCGAGGTGGCTTTGGCCCTGACGTTTGGTACTGCGGCTACGGTCGAATATGTCACCGAGGGGAAGCAGCGTCGGCTCATGCGCGCGGCCTTTGACAAATACATGTCCTCCGAAGTGGTCGAGGAGATCATGCGCAACCCCGAGGCCATCAAGCTGGGGGGAGAGAAAAAAGAAATCTCGATTCTGTTTTCCGATATCGCGGGGTTCACCACGATTTCGGAAAAGATGTCGCCGGAGGATCTCGTGGCCCTGCTCAACCGCTACCTCTCGGCGATGACGACCATCATCAAGACCACTCATCGCGGGAATGTGAACAAGTATTTGGGTGATGGGATCATGGCGCTCTTCGGGGCGCCGCTCGACGATCCCAAACATGCGTCGCTGGCCTGTTATGCCGCGCTGGACTGTCAGGCCGAATTGGCCAGGCTTCGCCGGATCTGGGTGCAGGAGGGGCTGCCGGAAATCGGCGCCAGGATCGGCATCAATTCCGGTCCCTGCATTGTGGGGAACATGGGGTCCGAGGAGCGCATGGAATATACGGTGACCGGGGACAGCGTTAATCTGGCGTCGCGTCTCGAGGGCGCGAGCAAATACTACGACACGTTGATTCTGATCGGGCAGCGGACCGCTGAACTGGCCAAGAACGACGTTGAAGTGCGCGAGATCGATCTGCTACGAGTGAAAGGCAAGAAGGAGCCGGTCGTCGTGTTCGAACTCCTGGGCCGGAACGGACAGGTGAGCGAACCGAAACGACGCGTGGTCGAACGGTACCTGGAAGGGCTGGCGGCCTACAAACAACGCGACTTCGAGACGGCCTGTGCCCGATTCACCGAGGCGGTCGCTATGGATCCATCGGACGGGCCATCACGGGTCTACGTGGAGCGGTCTACCAATTTCCGGCAGACACCCCCACCTGCAGACTGGGACGGGGTGTACGAAATGACTTCAAAGTAAGCGGCGGTGTGGAAGGGGAGGGCGCTGTGACACAACCACGACGATACTGGATTCCATTGATCGCATTCTGCGCGGTGCTGGTGACTGGAGGCCTAGAGGCGTGGGCTGAGACGGTCTATGTGCAAGCGAAGACGGCGCAACTCCGTTCAGGGAAAACCTCATTGGATGCGGTGGTCGGCAACGTCAAGTATGGTGATGCGTTGGAGGTAGTCGGTCGCGACGGTAGCTGGGTGGAGGTGAAGACGGCTGCCGGTGCCAAAGGCTGGATCTTCGCCAACAAAACGTCGAGCACAAAACCCTCGGGCACCAACGATACGCTGGCCAGACTCGGGCAGAGCATGCGCGGTGGTGACGCTTCGGCGACCACGGCGTCCGCTGGTGCCAGAGGACTGGACAAGGCCTCGGAAGGATACGCGGATCGTGCCGGCGTGTCGGCGCGGGATCGCGAGGCAGTGGATCGCATGACGGCCTACCAGATCGCTGATCAGGAGGTTGAAGAGTTTATGCGGGAAGGGGGACTTGGCGAATATGCGAAATAATCACGTCGTAACGGCAAGTCTGCTCGCACTGTCTGTAACAGTGGCCGGTTGTGCGGAAGTGCAACGTGCCGGGGAAGATATCGCGCGGCAATCCGGCAACCCGCGGTTGGCCGGTGCCATTCATGGCGTCGGCAATGTCGTGGGGAGTCTCTTTCCCATCGGGTATGAGGAAGAATCGTCGATCGGCCAGGCGATGGCGCTGCAGGTCGTCGCCCGCTATGGCGGTGTCGTCGACCAGCCGGAACTGGTCCGGTATGTGAATCTTGTGGCGAAGGCTGTGGCCAACACTTCCGACCGGCCCGATATTCCCTATCGGGTGGCGATTCTGGAGCATGAGTCGATCAATGCCTTTGCCGCACCGGCCGGATACATTTTCGTGACACGGGGGTTGCTCAAACAGGTGAGGAATGAGGCCGAACTGGCCGCCGTCCTGGGCCACGAGATTGCTCATGTGAGCCAGAAGCACATTCTCGACGTGATTCAGCGCAGCAAACGTGTGGCCGGGGTGACGGAGGCAGGCCTCTCCTATGCCACCAGCAATCCGGCTGCCTTCAAGAATGTGATCGACGGTGCGGTCAAAAAGCTCCTCGACGAAGGGTTGGATCAGGGGAAAGAAATGGAAGCCGATACCATCGGCGAAGTCTTCGCGGCCCGAGTGGGGTATGATTCTGACGCCTATGTCGGGTTGCTCACGCGGTTGCGCGAGTTAAAGGGCGATGATCGCGCGCTCTTCAAGACGCATCCGAATTTTTCTGCGCGGATCGAAGCCGTGCAAAAAACGATACAGGACAAACATCTCACCCACACCGGGGTGGTGCTACAAGAGCGGTTCTCGCGTATGACCAAACGCGTGTAGTTGATGGAGGCTGAAACAGGCCGCCAGCGGCGTTTTCGCTTCCACGATAAGCCGTCCCTAGCTCATTGGGCGAAATCGCAGCGTGAAGGTGGTTCCCTTTCCCTGGTTGCTGGTCACGGCCAGGGTACCGCCGTTATCCTCGACCAGTCGTTTCACGTTGGTGAGGCCGAGGCCGGTGCCATAGTTCTTGGTGGTAAAAAAGGGCTCGAAGATGTGTGCAAGCTGATCAGCCGCGATCCCGCTTCCCGTATCGGCCACATCGATTTCCACATCCCCTTCCTCGTCCAGTCTGGTCGTGAGCGTGAGGGTGCCCCCGTCCGGCATCGCTTCCCGCGCATTGATCAACACATTCATCAGCGCCTCTTTGATCTGTTCGGGGTCGATACGGATCGGAGGGAGGGCCTGACCGAACCGGTGTTCCACCCTGATCCGCTCATGCCCGCCCTGCGCTTCCCACTGTTTGAGTGCGGCGCGTACCACGTCTTCTGCGGGGCTGACGGTAAACTCAGGCGGCTTCTGCCTGGCGTAACGCAGGAAGTCGTGAAGCCGCTGGGAGAGTTTGTCGACCTCGTCGATGATATATCGGGCCATCTCTTGCCGGATCGGTTCTTCCTGTGGTCCCTCCAAGACGACTTGCGCGGAACTTCGGATGACGCCGAGCGGATTGCGCAGGTCATGGGCCAGGGCGGCCAGTAGTTGGCCCACTGATGCCAGCTTCTCCTGTCGAATCAGTTCATGTTGCTGTGCCCGGATGGTGCGGAGGTTTTCCTCCAGCACCGTTCGCATGGCGGCGAAGGTCGCGGCCAGGTCCTCGATCTCATCGCCCGTTCGGTAGTCCTGCGGTAAGGTCGGGACAGTGGGAGCGGGAACGTTGGTCGGCTGGGGCGTCGTCAGGGTCAGGCGCAGCCCCTCGGCCTCTCGCTGGAGCGCTGTGATGGGTTTGACGATGCGCGAGCCGACGACGAAGCCGAATGCCGACAGGACAATCACGAGACCGAAGCCGATGATGCCCACCGTCAGCAGCAAGGAGTAGACCGGCGCGTAGGTTTCCTCCGGCGCCTGGCGGATGAACGTGTACCATCGGGTTCCGTCGAGGCTGGAGGGGGTAAGGGGATGGTTGAAGCGAATCGGTGCCGCTCCGACGATGGCATCCAGTCCGCCGTGTGCATCGTCGTCCGCGACCAGCCAGAGAGGGTGGTCTATCGCCAGCCGGTTCATCAGGCCTGACGGGATCAGGTGTGCCGTGGGCGGCAGCACCGGACAGATCAGGGGGGTCCCCTGGGTGTCGAGCAGCATGGCGTGGCCGGTGTTCCCGATGTGGATCGGGAGAATCATGTGCGTGAGTAGGTTTCGATGGATCACGACGTCGACGACACCGATCGCGATCCCGCCTGGTTCGTCGACGATGGGAACGGCGATGTGAAACACGGCATCGCGGAGCCCCGGGTCCGGCGCCACGTTGCTCACATAGACGGTGCCGGGTGTGGCCTGCAGGACTTCTCGCCACCAGGCCTGGTCTTGCTGTCGCGGCGAAATAGTGGAGTCCGTTGAGGCGATGACCAGTCCCTGGTGGTCGAATACGGTGACCCGCGCATGGTGCCGCGATTCTCGCGCCCAGCTCTCGAGCGCCTGTGGCGTAATCGCGTCGGGAGTCAGCCTGCGAGGCTGCTGGGCTGGTGTAGGGGATCGGGAGCTGCCTGCGTCCGCTGAGGATGTGGTCCGTGCCAGTTGAGGGGCGAGCGTCGCGGCCAGGTGTGCGGCACGATCGATTTCCTCATCCACGGCGGTCGCCAGTCGAATGGACGTGGATCGCGCGATTTCCTGAAACCCTTCGCCGATGGCTTGCTTGAGGGTGGCGGTGCTGGAGCGATAGGTGGCCCAGAGGGCGACCATGCCGGGCACGATGCCGACGATCAACAGCGCGAAGAAAAACTTTCTTTGAAGTCGACCGGTTCGTGCTGCAGGGCGCATCAGCCTTCAGGCTGCGAGAGGTTGTGTTTCGCCATTCGATACCGCAGGGTATTGCGTGTCATCTTCAGGAGACGGCTCGCTTCGGACACATTGCCTCCGCTTTTCTCCAAGGCCTCCTGGAGCATGGTCTTCTCCACCTCCTCAACCGAGAGCCCCAGCGATAGGAGCGATGGCCTGTCGGCCTGCGTGCCAGAGGGTTTCGAGGGGCGAGCCTGCAGGGAAGCCGGAAGGTGCCCGGGCAGAATCGTGTCCTGTTTACAGGTGATGGTGAGCCATTCCACGACGTTATGGAGTTCCCGCACATTGCCGGGCCATGAATACTGTTTCAGGGTGGCGAGTGCATCCGGGGCAATGGCTGTGATGCGACTGCCACGCTCACGACGGGCCTGGTTGAGGAACTGGGTCAGAATCGGCTCAATGTCTTCCGGCCGCTCCCGCAGAGGCGGCATGCGGAGCTGGTACACATTCAACCGGTAGTATAGATCCAGGCGGAACCGCCCGGCCTTAATGAGATCGGGTAGCTCCTGATTGGTTGCGGCGATCACGCGAATATCCACGGGGATACTGCGTATCCCGCCCAGTGGTTCCACGACATGCTCCTCGAGCACCCGCAGCAATTTTGCCTGGGCCACGAGGCTGAGCTCGCCGATTTCGTCCAAAAACAAGGTTCCTCGATCGGCCATCTGGAAGCGGCCCGGCTTAGACTTTTTGGCATCGGTGAAGGCGCCTTTTTCATAGCCGAACAACTCGGATTCAAGGAGGTGCTCGGGAATACCAGCGCAGTTCAGCGCCACCATTGGTCCGTGGGCGCGCGGGCTGACGAGGTGAATGGCGCGCGCCAGCAGATCTTTTCCCGTGCCGCTTTCCCCGGTGATCAACACCGTGGCGTCGGTGGCCGCGACTTCCTTCGCCAGTCGTTTCACGAGCTCCATCTCTCTGGAGACGCTGACAATACGGTCGAATCCGAACTGCTCCTGGAGGCCCGCGCGCAGGGTGCGGTTGTCGCGGGCAAGCTGTCGGACTTGGAGCGCGCGGGCGATCACGATTTTCAGTTCTTCATTGTCGACTGGTTTGGAGATGTAGTCATAGGCGCCCTTCTGCATCGCCTCGACGGCGGATTTGACGGTTCCATATCCCGTGACGATCAGGACGGGCACGTCGGGCACCTGTTGACGGGCGGCTTCCAACACCTGCATGCCCGATACGGTCCCCAGTTGGAGGTCCGTGATGATCATGTCGAGGGAATCATGTTCCTGGATCAGATGAAGGGCTTCATCGCCGGATCGCGCCAGCAGCAGCTGGTAGCCGGCTGGTTTCAGCACGAGCTCAAAGAGTCGCCGCATGCGTTCTTCATCTTCGACGATCAGAAGGGTAGGTGCCTGCATGGCCTCGTAACCGGCTGTGGTGAATCCTCGGCGCGCGAGGATGTGAAGCCGTAGCCTACCACTATCGGCAGGGGAGGAACAGTGGGGCGAAGCTAGCGGGGAAGAGCCGGCGGCGTGGATGTCTGTCCAGTCGCCGGCGCTGGTTCATTCGCCAAGGCCCAGGAGAGGTTGCGCCGGAATCCAGCATATTTGGCGCGCTTGATGGGGCTTTGCTTGAACGTGGCGGCGAAGGTCTCCTCGGTCATGCCGACGAGGTCGTTCAGGTTGGGGGCATTCGTGAGTGAGATAGGCTGGAAGCCCGGTTCGTTGGTGGGCGTGGCCTGGTGGTTGTAGGGGCAGATGTCGAGACAATCGTCACAGCCGAAGATGCGGTTGCCGATGCCGCGGCGAAGGTCTTCGGATAAGGCGGGCTCATCGCCCCGACGTTCGATGGTCAGGTAGGAGATGCAGCGGCCGGCGTCGACGACATAGGGTTCGGTAATGGCACCCGTTGGGCAGGCTTGAATACAGAGCGTGCAACTGCCACAGAGATCTGTTCCCGCCTCGTCAGGCTCCAATTCCACGGTCGTCAGAATTTCTCCCAATAACAGCCAGGAACCGAACTGTGCTGACACGAGATTGGAATGTTTGCCGATCCACCCCAAGCCGGCCTGCTGAGCCCAGGCTTTTTCCATGACCGGTCCCGTATCGACATAGGCGCGATGACTATGGCCGGGGGCCAGGGTGCTGAGATGCGCGACCAGCTGTCGCAGGCGATCACCGAGAATGTCGTGGTAGTCGCGGCCCCAGGCATAGCGGGCGATGCGTCCATTGCCCTGCCGTTCATCGGCGCGCACGTCGGTGTAGTAGTTCAGGCCGACTGAAATAATGGCGCGGCAACCGGGCAATACCACACCCGGGTCCGCTCGTTTCTGGGGATCACGGGTCATCCAGGCCATCGTGGCGTGAAAGCCCCGTTGGAGCCATTCATTCAGGCGTGTCAGCAGGCGTTCCGAGGGGAGGCGTTGTTCCTGGGTTTGCGCCTCGTGGTCAGGTGTCGACAGGCTGCTGATGCCGACCACGTCGAAGCCCAAGTCCCGGGCGGCTTGTTTGATCTGCGCGGCGAGTGTCAGAGACATCAGGGTTTTGTGCACTCGAACCGCACCATGAACTGGCCGGTGCAATGGCCGGAGTCGCACCGCGTGCATTGGCCGGTGATGCGGGTTTTCCAGTCCGTCCCTTTGTTATCGAAGGAGCAGAACGTGCGCCCGGCTTTAGACACGGTGGTCCAGGGTTTGTCCGTTCCGGGAAATTTGGCGATGACGCAGCCGCTCGGGATCGGGACTTGGCATTGATGGGCGGGGTCGCCCTTGGCCATGCCGAAGCTACAGGATTGTTCTGTGGTGGCGGCGGAATCAGTCGGCGCCTGCGCTCCTCCGGGAGCCGGCATGAGGGTGAAACAGAGAGAGAGCAACAGGGAAAAGCATTTTCGCCGATTCATGTCACATGCACTCCGATAAAACGGCATCGTACCACAGCCATGGTTTTTGCGGCGAATCGTGGCGAGCATGTACATCCGACGTCAAAGTCCGGGAGGTGCCGATTCTGTCCATGCCCGTTCAAAAATCACCGTTTTCCCAGGCCTGCACGCCCCGGAGGAAGCGTAACCTAAGGCCAAGGCAGAAAAGTCCACATGGCATACTAGTTGCGTTTCCCTGCCGGTATCGACTGGCGTACGGATACGTGTGTGACAAGCAGGGGCTGTCCCTCGCTGGTGGGGTTCGGCCTCTTGGTGAGCGCATGGCACAGGAAAAAATTCTGATCGTGGATGACGAAGTGGTGGTGGCTGAGGACATCAGGCGCCAGCTGCATTCGCTCGGCTATACGGTAGTCGGCGTCGTATCCTCGGGGAATGATGCCGTGCATCTGGCCGGAGAGCATCGGCCCGACGTGATCCTCATGGACGTTAAGCTGAAGGGCCCGATCGATGGGATCGATGCGGCGCGCATGATCCATGCGCAGTACGGTATTCCCGTCATCTATCTCACGGCGTTCTCCGACGAGGACACCTTGGAACGGGCGAGGCGGACCCTTCCCTTAGCCTATTTGATCAAACCATTTGTCAGCAGTGACCTGCGGGCCGCGCTCGAACTCGCGCTCTTTCGCCATCGCGTGTCGCGTATCGCCGAGCAACGGGGCCGATGGCTTGATGCCGTGGTGCAGTCGATGGGAGATGCCGTCGTGACCGTCGACCAGCTGGGGCGGGTGACGTTGCTCAATCCGGCGGCGGAGCAGTTGACCGGCTGGTTGCAGTCGGATGCCTTGGGGAAAGCCATCCAGGACGTGATGGTCCTGCTGGATCCGAAGCAGCGCACGCCGGTCTCGCATCCGGCATTGCATCTGTTGGGGCGATCGCGTGTCCCGCAGCGTAGTGCCCAGCCGTCTCTGCTCGTGGACCGCCGGGGCGAGGAGCGTCTGATTTGTGATAGCACGGCCGTGATTCAAGATGAGCGGGGAGACGCGTCGGGTGTCGTGTTGGTGTTTCGTCCTGCCACGAACGTGTGATGCCGTGTGCCGCAGATGGCACGATGCCCCTCCCCACCGTTTCCCGCTCCACACCTCAGCGCTCGCACTCCCCGCTGCCGATCAGTATACTTCAAAGAGATCTGTTACACTCGTGGATACGCCCATCTATGGTACCTCGCGTCTCTCATCTTGGCCTGCTGATCGCGGGCCTGACGGTCCCTATGCTCAGTGGCGCCGGTGTTGTCCTGGCAGGAGAAGTGGGGGCTATTCACTTGCTTCATGCGCTGGTTGTGCAAGCGGAGCCTACCGGTGGGGTCCGCGCGACGGCCACGCTCCTGTTTCCCGGCAATCCCTCCGTGCTCCATTCGATCTTGACCGAATATCAAAAATGGCCGGAACTGTTTGAGACCAAGATGCGGATGGCGCACGTTGAAGAGCGTGAAGGGCATGTCCTGACTGACGTCTTCATTTCTCACCCGCTCCTGCCTGGCGAACAACGACTCCTTTGTGAATCACAGGTGCTGCCGGGGGGCGGGCTGGTGACCGACCTCAAAGGGGGAGATTTCAAGCAGTACCATCGGGCCTGGAGGCTTGAAGCGGCCGGCGACGGAAGTCAGACGAGAGCGGAGTTCGAATTGTTAGTCGAGCCGAAGACGATGATTCCGGATTGGCTGATCGCGGTGGCTATGGAGCGGGAACTCAACGTCCATTTTCGCCTGGTGCGGCAACGGGCGCTGGATCGGGTTACGAAGGAAAGGTAAAAGTCGAAAGTTCGGCCTTTTCTACGCCTTGTTTGACGAAGGCACTGATTTCCAGGCTCCGTTCGATGCGAAGAATGTCGTCGAGTCTCGTCCTGGTGCTGGGATGCAGGGGGACAAACAGCTTGCAACAATCCTGATCCGGCTCGATGGATGTCGCGAAGCTTCCGATCTGTTGCGCCTGTTCGGTAATTTCAATCTTATCCATGCCAATCAGCGGACGGAGCAACGGAAGCTCTGCCGCTTCCTCGATTACGCCCAGGTTCTCCGGCGTCTGTGACGCCACCTGGCCGAGACTATCCCCGGTGACCAAGGCCCAGCATCGCTCCCGTCGTGCAAGTTCCTGCGCGATCCGGATCATGATCCGCCGGTACAACACCACGCGGAAGGCTGCCGGTGCGTTTGCGACGATCTCCCGTTGAATCTCGCCAAACGGGATGATGTGGAGCCGTGATTCGTATTGGTAGGCGGTGAGGAGCTGGACGAGTTCCTGAACTTTTTCTTCCGAGGCGCGACTGACCAGCGGTCGACCGGAGAAATGCACGAACACCGCCTTGCATCCGCGTTTCATCATGCGATAGGCGGCGACGGGTGAGTCGATTCCGCCGGAAATCAAACAGGCAACCCTGCCGCTCGTTCCCACCGGCATGCCGCCGGGCCCTTGAATTTTGCGTGCCGCGACGTGGGCCTCATGCGTGAGTAACTCGATATAGAGGGTCAGGTCGGGTTGTTTCAGTTTGACGGACTTGCCCGTGACATCGAAAAGATACCCGCCGACCTCGCGCTCGACATCCATGGAGGTGAGCGGAAGGCGCTTGTCCGCACGTTTGGCCGTGACTCGAAACGATTCATAGGTTTGCCCGGCAAGTTGCCGTTCAGCGACCTGCTTCAGTGGCGTGAGGTCCGGTGCGCGGAGATCCAGCGGGACCGATTCGGTGAGAAGGAAATTCGACACGCCACAGGTCCGTCGGATGCGCTCAATGACCAGCTCCGGCGAGACCTGATCGGGGATCGTGACCCGAATGCGTCCCTGGAGAGATTGAATCTGCCGGATCTTCAGATCTCGCAGTGCCAGGCGGAGATTGCGGACGAGCCGTTGCTCGAAGAAGTCGCGGTTGCGGCCTTTGAGGGCGAGTTCGTGGTAGTGGACGATTGCGCAGTGCATATCTTAGCGTGAAAGGGAAAACGTGAAAGGTGAGAGGTTGAGGGAAACCAGCCTGCCGAAAATGTCATGCATGCAGTTCACGATTTCGCTCCCAGATTACGAATGAGGCCGCTGAGCATCTTGTCGACTCGCTCAAGGAGTGCATTCAAGACCGCCCACCTTTGGTCCCAAGATACTTAAGACGAACAGCAAGTTCCAGTTGCGTGTCGAGTTCGCTGAGCGAGCCGTTGGCGATATGAAGAAATTGAACAAACTCGCGCTTTGTTTGCCTCGCTGCGCCTTCGGCAATATTGCTTGGGATGCTGACTCCTGCGCGTCTGATCTGGCTCGTTAGGCCATACTGCTCTGTGGAAGGGAAGTGATCCGTGCTTTGATAGACTTGCTGCGCTAATTCAATTGCCGTTGTCCAGGCATCCAGTTTTTTGTGAGGCTTGTTCATGCGTGAGCGTTAACAGAACGTTTCACTTTTCACGTCTTACGTTTCACGATGTTCCAGGAACCGCTCAGCGTCGATGGCGGCCATGCAGCCGGATCCCGCTGCGGTGATGGCTTGACGATATTTCGTGTCTTGGACGTCGCCGGCGGCAAACAGACCGGGGACGTTCGTGGCGGTTCCCTGCGACGTGAGTACGTAGCCCGTCTCATCCATGGCGACTTGCCCCTTCACGAGGCCAGTGTTCGGTCGGTGGCCGATGGCGACGAAGACGCCGGCGCAGGAGAGCTCTGTGGAGGTGCCGGTGACGATATTCCTGAGTCGGACCCCCGTGACCAGATCCTGTCCGAGAATGTCGTCGATGACGGAATTCCACGCGAACGAAATCTTTTCATTCTTCATAGCGCGGTCCTGCATGATCTTCGAGGCTCGCAACTTGTCGCGTCGATGGACGATCGTCACGGTCCGTGCGAATTTCGTGAGGAAGGTGGCTTCCTCCAGGGCGCTGTCTCCGCCGCCGACCACAACGAGGTCCTGGCCGCGAAAGAAGTACCCGTCGCAGGTGGCGCAGGTCGAGACGCCATGACCGGTCAGGCGTTGTTCATTCGGGAGCCCGAGCTGAATGGCCGAGGCGCCCGTGGCCAGGATCAAGGCCGCGGCTTCGACGGTCTGTTCCCCATCGATTGTCAGGCGAAACGGTCGTTGCGATAGATCGACTGCCGAGACATCTCCGGTCAGGAACTCCGTCCCGAACCGTTCTGCCTGGCCCCGCATTTCCTTCATCAACTCGGGACCCATAATGCCCTTCGAAAACCCGGGATAGTTCTCCACCTCGGTCGTGGTGGTCAATTGTCCGCCGGATTGCCAGCCCTCGATCAGCAGCGGCGAGAGATTGGCCCGTGCCGCATAGATGGCGGCGGTGAGGCCGGCTGGTCCGGAGCCGATGATGACGAGATTGCGCATGAGCGGATGCTAACACACCGAAGCCGCGAGGGAAAAGCTGGCGTTAGGCCAGTGCGAGGAGTTCGCGATAGAGCCGCTTCACTGCGGTGAACAGACGCGGCCGGGGTGTGGTGCCGTCCAGCAGATAGTCGGCGGCGGCGACCTTGTCCCGCAGGGGAAGTTGGCTGCGAATGCGTCGGATCGCTTCGGCCCGCGTGAATCCATTGCGGTGGTGCAGGCGGGCGATTTGAGTGGCACGATCTGCGGTGACGACGAGGATCTTGTCCACCCGGGCATCGATTCCTGCTTCAAAGAGGAGCGGGACGTCATAGATGACCACGGTTTTCGGCCGTGTACGGGCCGCTTCCCTGGTTTGTCTGGCCTGTTCCCGTGCGACACGAGGATGAATGATCTGTTCCAGGCGCCGGAGTTGTGCCGGATGGCGGAAGACGAGGGCCCCGAGGGCCTGACGATTGAGCGTACGATCGGGGTGCAGGACCGCCTTGCCGAAGGTCTTGACGATCGCCCGCCAGGCAGGTTTGCCGGGTTCGACGACCTGATGGGCCAATGCATCGGCGTCGATCACCACTGCCCCGCAACGCGCAAACATGCGTGCCACCGTGCTTTTGCCGGTCGCCACCCCACCGGTCAGGCCTACGAGAATCATGGGGCGGGAAGATAGCATGGGGTGACGGCCCCCGCAACGATGCTCAATTGACTTCTTCTTGGTCCCGGCGGTATAGCCATCCATATGATCTACTCTACGATTTGTCGCGTCTCCTTGTGTCTGATGATTGTGGCCGTGGCCGTATCGGGTGCGCTGGCGGAAGAGCCGGTGGCTGCGGAGCGCGAGCCCCTCGTGGTGGCCTTGGACGGATCGGGACAATACCGCACCATTCAGGAGGCGGTTGATGCCGCCAAGAAGGGTGACACCATTCTGATCCGGCCTGGCGCCTATCCCGAAGATGTGACGATTCACAGTAAGGAGAACGTGCGGCTGATTGGGGCCGGCATGGACCAAGTGACCATTTTGGGCCGCGAACGGGTTGGCGTATTTCATATCGGCAAGTGGCCCTATGGCGCCACCAACATTGAAATCTCCGGTATCACGGTCAACGAGCACGGCGGGCATGCCATGGGCATGTTCAATGGCCGCGGCATTCACTTTCATCATGCACGCGTGAAGGGCATGTTATTCACGCAGCAGGTCGAGGATGTGCGGATCGAAGATTGCGTGATCGGCGGCAGTGAAACCACGGGTATCCAGTTTGCGAACTCGCAGGCGGTCATGCGGGGGAATTTCATCCATGACAATGATCATGGGGTCAGTGTCGCGGGCAAATCCACCGTGCGCCTGGAGCGAAATGTCATCACGAGGAGCCTCTTCGAGGCCGTGATCGTGAATGATCAATCCCGGGCCATCCTGGTCGGCAATACGTTTGTGAAAAACGGTGGGGGGGCCGCATTTCTCGGGACCTCCCAGAATGAAGCCTCCGGCAACATCGTCAGCTTGAATACCTATGGGTTTGTCGTGGGTGCCTCCAGTCGGGTGTTATTGTCCTACAATGCGATGCAGAATTCCGGTTCCAACTATCTGCGGTCAGGCACGCCCAATCAACCGGCTCCCGAACTGAAGCCCGATTCCGATTTGACGGTGGATCCACGCTTCGTTGACACTGCGCGAGACGATTTCAGACTGCGAGCGGATACCTCACTGGTGCGCATCGGCGAGTTCCCATACCTCGGTGCCCTTCCTCCTCTCTCCGAATCCCGGTAAACCTCGACCAAAGCAGCCACAAATTCAGCGGTTAGCGGTCCCCCTCGGCGGGTGAGTCCGTATGCTATGCTTCAAGATGAGCCGGTGCAGGACGCGGCTCTGGTGTGGCTCAAGAATTGCTGTACTACGACCGACAAGGGATTGGAGGTAAGACGTGGCCAGCTTTCGATTCGATCTAGAAAAGCGCAGTACCGACGGGATTCCCAATCTGGCGGAAGTGGAATCCGGCAAGCTGCTGGGGGCGGTGTTGCCCATGTCTGAACAGGCGCAACTCCAGCTTCGGGATAGTATCGAGGTCATCGACTATCTCATGAACCAGGAAGGCGTGATCTGGAGCTAGTGCGCCTGCCTTCCGGTTAAGCCGTTTGCAATCTGCTTCCCGCGCGTTCCCCGTCATCCCCTTGATTCGTCTCGGCCCTCATCAGGGCTGCGTTCCGCTTCCAGTCAGTCCTTCTCTTCACCTTCAGATTCCCGTCCCATGCGGCCGAAATGTCCGGATGACCCGGTTGGTCTCCCAGTTGAATCTTTTCGGCGCCCGGTGCATGCTGGCTCCGTTTGGGTGGCGTCCTGCATTCGCGGCCCGGGAGTCTGCGTCATATGTCGACATCGGCAGGGGGGAGGGCTGTACGGCAACCGTCGGCGGAGCAGCAGCGTCTTGATGAAGATGAGCTGCGACGGAAGCATTGGAAGCGCTGGGGACCCTATTTGAGCGAGCGGGCCTGGGGGACGGTGCGGGAGGACTATAGCCCCTATGGCACGGCCTGGGAGTCACTCCCTCACGATCAGGCGCGTTCGAAGGCCTATCGGTGGAATGAGGACGGGCTGGCGGGAATTTGCGATCGACACCAGCTCGTGTGTGTTGCGCTGGCGCTCTGGAACGGGCGGGATCCGATTCTCAAAGAGCGGATGTTTGGCCTGACCGGCCATGAAGGCAATCACGGGGAGGATCTGAAGGAATATTATTTTTATCTCGACTCGACTCCCACGCATTCCTACATGAAGTTTCTCTACAAGTATCCGCAGGCCGCATTCCCCTATACCCAGCTCGTCGAAGAAAATCGCCGCCGGACCCGAACAGATCCGGAGTTCGAACTACTCGATACGGGCGTGTTCGATGACGACCGGTACTTTGATGTCTTTGTGGAGCACGCCAAGGCCTCGCCGGAAGATCTGCTCGTGCGGATTCAGGTGATCAACCGGGGTCCGTTGCCAGCGGAACTGACAGTGCTCCCCACGATCTGGTTTCGTAATACCTGGTCATGGGGCCTTGATGAGCGCCGTCCGCGAATGCGCAAGGGACCGTCGATGCCTGGTGTCAGCGTTGTGGAGTTCGATCACGACTACTACGGTCGGCGGCAACTGCTCTGTGAGGGAGCACCCGCCCTGCTCTTCACCGAAAATGAGACCAACACGCAGCGTTTGTACGGCGATGCGGACGGAGCGCGGTATGTGAAGGACAGCTTTCACGCGTATGTCGTGCAGGGGGAGAAGGCGGCGGTCAATCCGGACCAGGTGGGCTCCAAAGCCGCGGCGCACTATGTCCTTGCCACCCAGCCGGGACAGCCCGTGACCATCCGTTTGCGCTTCACGGACGGTGCAGCTGAAGGCGCGCTTGATCCTGAGTCCTTTGATGCCGTCTTTGCCACTCGCCTTCGGGAGGCCGATGAGTTTTACGCGCACCTGGCACCGCCGGATGTCTCCGACGACGCGCGCCTGGTTCAACGTCAGGCCTTTGCCGGCCTCTTGTGGAGCAAGCAGTTTTATCACTACGAAGTCGATCGTTGGTTGAAGGGGGATCCCGCCGGTCCTGAGCCGCCACCGGAGCGGCTGCGCGGCAGGAATGCCGACTGGACGCATCTGTACAATGCCGACGTCGTCTCCATGCCGGACAAATGGGAGTATCCCTGGTATGCCGCCTGGGATCTGGCGTTTCACTGCCTGCCCCTTGCGCTCATCGATTCACGGTTTGCCAAGGACCAGCTCGTGCTGATGCTGCGTGAGTGGTACATGCATCCGAACGGGCAGATTCCCGCCTATGAGTGGGCCCTGGGAGATGTGAATCCGCCCGTGCATGCCTGGGCTGCCTGGCGGGTCTACAAGATCGAAAAGAAACGGAAGGGTGTGGGGGATCGCGTCTTTCTGGAGCGGGTCTTCCACAAATTGCTGTTGAATTTCACCTGGTGGGTGAATCGGAAGGACGCCGAAGGGAAGAACATTTTTCAAGGTGGATTTCTGGGATTGGACAACATCGGCGTATTCGACCGGAGCAAGCCGCTTCCCACTGGCGGGCACATCGAACAATCGGACGCCACGAGTTGGATGGGCATGTATTGCCTCAACATGTTGTCCATCGCCCTCGAATTGGCGCGCGACGACCGGGCCTATGAAGATGTCGCCAGCAAGTTTTTCGAGCACTTCGTGTATATCTGCCGGGCCATGAACAATATCGGCAATGCGAAGATTGAACTGTGGAACCGGGAGGACGGCTTTTTTTACGATGTGCTGCATCTGCCCGACGGCAAAACGTTTCCCATGAAGGTCCGGTCGATGGTCGGGCTAATTCCGCTGTTTGCGGTCGAGACCTTGGATTCTGAGCTCATTGACCGGCTGCCTCGCTTCAAACACCGCATGCAGTGGTTTATCGAAAATCGTCCGGATTTCAGTCTCCACATTGAAACGCAGTCGCAGGACGGGGAGGTGCGTCGATTCCTGTCGCTGGTCAATCGCCACCGGTTGCCAAAAGTGTTGCGGTATTTACTGGACGAACAGGAGTTTTTATCGCCTTATGGTGTCCGGGCGCTGTCCCGCTACCACAAGGAGCATCCCTACATCCTGTCGATGATGGGTGCCACCCATTGCGTGGAGTATCAACCGGCAGAATCCACGAATGGGCTCTTTGGCGGCAACTCCAATTGGCGCGGACCGGTCTGGTTTCCGGTGAACTATCTGCTCATCGAATCACTCCAGAAGTTTCATTACTATTTAGGTGACTCGTTTACCGTTGAGTACCCGACCGGGTCCGGAGAGCGGCGTCATCTCGCTGATGTCGCCGCGGAGTTGTCCCGTCGCCTCACGCATACGTTTCTGCGCGGGGCGGATGGCCGGCGTCCCGTGTATGGCGGCACGGACAAGTTTCAGCAGGACCCGCATTGGCGTGATCTGGTGCTGTTCTACGAATATTTTCATGGCGACAACGGTGCGGGGATCGGCGCCAGTCATCAGACGGGCTGGACCGGCCTGGTCGCGAAGTTGATTCAGCAATCAGGGACGTAAGCCGGAGTGATGGCATGACGATTGAGGCGAGAGAGTGCCGCGATCTTGAGCGGGCACTGAGTCTGGAATGGCTGGAACCGAACGGCCGTGGTGGCTTTGCCTCGGGAACGGTCGCGGGCGCAAATACCCGCCGGTACCATGCGTTGCTGCTGGTGGCCAGGCATCCGCCGGTCGATCGGGTGGTGCTGGTCAATCATGTGGAAGAATCGCTGGACATCGGTGGGGCGACCGCGCCCCTGTCGACGAACGTGTATGGCGGCGCCGTGCACCCCGAGGGGTACCAATATTGTGACCGGTTTTCCGACACTCCCTGGCCGACCTGGCAATTTACCTGTCGTGGCATTCGATTAGAGCGGGAGTTGGTCTGTCCGCACGGACGTGACATGGTCATCCTCCGCTGGCGGCTCCTCGATGACGCCTCGCCGGCCGTGGTGTTGCGAGTCCGCCCGATGTTAACCGGCCGGGATTTTCATGCGACCCATCAGGAAAACGCCGGATTGCGACACGACGCGGCGATTACGGAGGGGCAGGTGGTCTGGCATCCCTATGAGGGCTTGCCGCCGGTGCGCGCGCTGCACAACGGGCAGTACCATCAAAGGCCGGATTGGTATCGACAGGTTCACTACCAGGTAGAGCGGGAGCGCGGGCTCGATCATGTCGAAGACTGGTGGTCACCGGGCGAGTGCCTGTTCACACTGACGCCGGGGACGACCGCTGAGCTCGTATTCACCACGGAGACGGTGCCGACCCTCAGTGTGACGCAGCTCATGGATGCGGAACGTCGTCGCCGCGCCGACTTGCTGCGCTCCGTGCCGACCGATGATGAACTCACGCGCCGTTTGTGGGTTGCCTCGAATGCCTACCTGGTGAAGCGGGGAGCCAGACAGACGGTCATCGCCGGCTATCCCTGGTTTGCCGATTGGGGGCGCGATACGTTTGTTGCGTTACCGGGACTCTGTCTGGTCACCGGTCGGCATGACGTGGCCCGGCAGGTGATTGAAGCGTTCGCATCGTATGTGTCGCAGGGGATGGTGCCCAATCGATTCCCGGACATCGGGGAGCAGCCGGAGTACAACACGATCGATGCCTCCTTGTGGTTCATTCACACCGTGGATCGATATCTGCATTACAGTCATGACATTGCCGGAGTGCAGCGGATCGCCTGGCCGGCGATCAAGCAGATTCTCGACGGGTATCGGCAGGGCACGCGGTTCGGGATCCGGATGGACGAGGATGGCCTGATCACCGGTGGCGTCGAGGGGGTTCAGCTGACGTGGATGGACGTCAAGATCGGCGACTGGGTGGTCACGCCTCGCCATGGAAAACCGGTCGAAATACAGGCGCTCTGGGTGCGGGCCTTAGCGGTCGCCGCTGCCTTGGCAGAGCAGTTCGGCGAGTCGTCCTATGCCGCGCAATGTCGACAGGATCGTGCCCGTGCGACCGCGTCGTTTCGTGACCGGTTCTGGTACCGGACTGGAGGGTATCTGCTCGATGTGATCGACGGGCCGACCGGAGACGATGCCTCGCTGCGTCCCAATCAGATTTTCGCCCTCGCCCTGGATGATCAATTGGTGAGCGAGACCCAGGCGAAACAGATTCTACAATTGCTCAGAGAGCGCCTGCTGACGCCGGTCGGCTTGCGAACGCTGGCCCCCGAAGATATCCGCTTCTGTGCGTCCTACGAAGGCGGTGTGGCCGATCGGGACGCGGCGTACCATCAGGGAACCGTGTGGCCGTTTCTGCTCGGCCCGTTCGTGACGGCATGGATTAACACCTATGGGGATAGTCCGGCTGTGCGACGCGAAGCCCGACTCTTCCTTGAGGGGTTCCTCACGCATCTCGATGACGCCTGTTTGGGCCAGGTGTCGGAAATTTTTGACGGAGAACGGCCGCATCGGCCACGCGGCTGCGTGGCGCAAGCCTGGTCCGTGGCCGAGCTGCTACGCGCGCTCATCGAAGATGTCGGGGTGACGCGCGAGGTTGCACCGCTCGAGCGCTGATCCTCTGTGTCATGTTCGCTACAGGTGAGTGTCGCGGCCTTGCGATTGTCGTATTCGTCTCGGGCGTCGCCATCTTTTCTCCAGATTCCTCCCCAAAAATCTTGACAGGGCCGGAATCGATCCGGTAAGCATACGACCGATGGCATTGTCCAATGCGATACGTCTGTCTTCGTTGCTGTCCGTCGGCCTGTTGCTTACCGGTTGTCAGCTCTTCGATACCTCAACGCAGTCGACTGCCCTACGATCGACGTCAGTGATGTCGATGTGGGAGTTGTATCGACATTGCCAGTCCAGCGGTGATGTCGAGACGGTCTTATCGGCGGCTAAGCAGTTGCAACAGTCTGCGGATACGCATGTCGTCCCCGCCCCCGACGTTCCCAAGAGTCTGGATCGTTTTGTCACAAAGCAGCCGGTCCGCACGACGGTCGATCCCAAAGCCTTGGCTGCGTCCTGTACCTTGCAGGCGGCCCGGACCAGTCTCAGCGCAGGGCGTGAGCAGGAAGCCGAACAACTTCTGTACGCTGTGGTGTTGAGCTATCCTGAAAGCGACTATACCTTTTACGTCGCGCAGGCAAAGGTGTGGATAGAGGAATTGCATCGTCCCGGCACAGTTGACCCCGTCATCCACCCCATTTCCACTCACTAAAGACGCTGCCGCTCCGTCCCCTGTGTTGTCCGGCCGGACACCTGGCCGCTTGTTCGTCATTTCGGAACCTTTGGTCATGCGCCATCCATTGTCGCAGGATAGCTCTATGGACGCTGTGCCTCGGGAGGGCCATGGCGTATCAGATGTATGGCGATCTCCGGTACGTGATATGAGAGGCCGCCGGTCGACCGGCGACTCATTGCCGTTGGGCGCCGGATGATTCGATCCCGCCCCTGGTACACCTGGTGGCGCGGAAAGACCTGCGTACAGATGGTACGTGGGTTGATGGTCTATGTCTGGCCCCTGTCGATTCTCGGCCGATGGTTTTACCGCCTTCGTTGGTCTGCGCCCTGGTATCGGTTCATCAATCGCCAATCCCGCCGGGTCTTTCAATCGATCCCGCAACACCTGGACCCGCTCGGACTGGATGCCGTTCGCGCGCTGAACACCGAAGGGATTTTTCGGAGTTCGGTGGCGGCACTCGCGCAAGATTCTCAGCTGTTTGGCGAATTGGCTCGTGATGCGCAGAGGATGCTGGCGGGGCAGGATGTTCAACGGAAGATTCAGCAGCGCCACAATCCGGCCGATGCGAAGTGGTACGTGGTACGAGCCATCGGGCACCGGGCAAATCGCCAGCCGATGCCGTCCTCCTTTGCGCGGTTGTTCCTTCATCCTCAGCTCCTGGGAATTGCGAGCCGCTATCTCGGGCTGCAAGTGCGACTGAACTACGCCGACGTCTGGCATAACATTCCCGTCCGCGAAGGGGAGCCGCCGATTTCTGCGGAGTTCTGGCATCGCGATCATGAGGATCAACGGGTCATCAAGGTCTTTGTGTTACTGACCGACGTCGATGAGAGCATGGGACCTTTTACGTATGTCACGCGGTCCCAGGTCGGGGGCGAGTTCGGCGCAGTGTTCCCGGCCATCCCGCCCACGGGCCGATACCCGAAACAGGATGAGGTTGCTCAGTTGATGCGCGAGACGTCGCTCACCGCCGTGTCCTGCGTGGGTTCGGCGGGGAGTCTCATTCTGTGCGATACGAGCGGGTTGCATCGGGGCGGTCGATCGTTAACCCGACCGCGAATCGTTGTAGTCGGTGTCTACACGTCTGATGCGGGCCTCGATGCCACACGGTATTCCCTCCCACGATCGTTCGCGCCTGACCAGTTGTCTCCGGCGGCGAGATTCGCACTCTATTCTTAGACCAGAGGCTCCGTGCTTCCGGCGCCGGTCAGGATGATCGGCGTATTGACAGCATGGTACGATGGCCGTAGGCTCGCGATAACCGCGAGGGTGTTTCTGATTCAGGCAGGCGACGACCAAGGGAGGCACATGATGGCGAGGGCGATACAGATAGTAGGCAGGAAGGTAGGCCGTGCGGGGCTGGTTGCCGCAATGCTGTTGACGATCGGCGGCGGCGCGCTGCTGGCGAACGCGGCGGATGAGTTGCCTAAAGAATCCGTGCTGCCGTCCTCATTGGCGGGGAAGGCTGCACAGGCGGCGGTGGATTTCTGCAAGAAGGACGGGTATCGAGTCAGTGCATCCGTGGTGGATCGAGCCGGTGTTCTGCGCGCCATGTTGCGAGCAGACGGCGCGGGGCCGCACACGGTCGACAGTAGCAGGAAGAAGGCCTACACCGCGGCGAGCCTGCGTCGGCCGACGACGGATTTGGCGGAGATGATTGCCAAGCAAGCAGCTCTGCAGGCCTTGCGGGAGATGAATGAAAGTATCCTGATGGTTGGTGGCGGCTTGCCCATCGAGATTGCCGGCGAGGTGGTAGGGGCGATCGGTGTCGGTGGAGCCCCGGGCACGCATCTCGATGATGCCTGCGCCGAAGCCGGCCTCGATGCCATCGGGGCCGCCTCGAAGATGCCTGCCGCAAAATGACGCGTATGCGAGGACGGCGACCGGGCTGGATGGTGATCGGTCTAGCCGTGCTCCTGGCAGCCTGCAATAGCGATCGTCCCGAGACGGCGGAGGTCGATCTGCCCTCCGCCGGTTTACGGGTACAGCTGACTCGCGTCGCGACCCATCCGTTTCTGTCCCGCTATCGGTTGACCCTCCATGTTGAAGGCCGGCAGGGTTGCGAGGCAACGGCTGAGTTGTTTCCTGACACCGGGTATGCCGGGCGACGCAATCTGTATCAGCAGACCTCGGGTGCGATCACAGTCTTGGGGCAGTACGACGCAAGGGTTGTGGACCCTCACAGTTGCGCCATTCGTCTGGTGGAGTTTCAGTCGCTGGCGGGCCAGGCCACCTATCTGGGCGTGTTTGATGCGAATGCGCAGAAGCGATGGCAATTTTTCCCGGCATCCGCAAGACCGGAACGGCCGTTTGAAAAGCAGTGACCGTGAGCGGGGCGTTCGCCTTAACGCCTTACCGGAGTGCACGCTCCTTGAACGTCAATTCTGCCACGGCCGACTTGTCTAGCTCGCCCTTCCCGATCGCGACCAATCGGCGATATTGTTCATAGGTCGCCTTGGCGAGCGGGAGGTCCAATCCGACCTGTTCGGCCAAGGTGCAGGCGATTCCCGAGTCTTTCGCGGCATGGGCGGCGGAAAAATAACAGTCATGCGCACGATGCTGCATGTCTTCCCCGTCGGTTTCCAACACGCGGGAGTTCGCACCGGTTTGCGAAAACACCTCCCGTAACATGGTCACGTCGAGGCCCAGCGCGGATCCCAGTCCCAGTCCTTCGGCTAAGGCCGCGGTATTGGCGTTCATCACCATGTTTACGAGCGCCTTGACGTTGGCCGCTTCGCCGGCTGGTCCGATGTACTGCAAATGTGCGCTCAATGCCTTGAGTAGAGGGGCGGCCCGCTCAAAGACATCACGTCGCCCGCCGCACATGAGATAGAGCGTCCCCTGACGCGCTTGTGTGATGCTGCTGGCCATGCAGGCCTCGAGGCACTGCCCGCCTTGTTGTTCTACCCGCGTGTGGACCTCGCGTTGAAGTGTCGGGGAAAGCGTGGCGCAGTTGATGAAGAGCCGACCGGCGGCGTGTCGCAAGAGGCTGTCCGCCGAGTCAAGAGCGTAGATCCGCTGCATGGCCGCATCATCTGATACGACGGTCAATATGGTGTTGGCGGGTTCGGCGAGATCTACCAGCGTTGCAGCCGCTGCGCATCCCAGTTCCCGTGACAATGCCTCTGCTCGCCGGGTATCGGTATCAAAGACTGCCACAACGGGGTAGTGGAGTTCCTGGAGTCGCCGGGCCATGTTCGCCCCCATGCGTCCTACTCCAACGATGCCGATACGAAACTCTGACTGTGCCATCCAAACCCTCCTGGAAACATGCTGATCTTGCTGGCGCGGCAGTGTACCATAGTCATTTCCGATCCTGACATCCATCCTGCTTGCTTGAAGGTGTCAGGCAGGTCGGATCATGCGGCGGAAAGGCAGGAGGATGGGCGATGCAGCAGGTGATTGTCGGATACCATCAAGACGAAGAAGGCCATTGGGTCGCAGACCTTCGCTGTGGGCATGGCCAACACGTGCGCCATCAGCCGCCGATGACCAGTCGTCCTTGGGTGCTGACCGTGGAAGGGCGGCGAGCGTTCCTCGGCACCGAGCTTAATTGTAAAAAGTGTGAAGAGGGCGGGGATGGATACAACCCCACCGGGTCCTTGTCGTAAGGACCCGGTGACGCGTATGCCGGTTTGGTGAAGTCGTGGCCGGAATGCCGGAGGCTGAAGCTCTCCAGAGACGTTAGGCCCAAATCCAATTGAACAAAGAAGAGAACCACCCGCTCACATTGGAGAACCAGGATTCTTCTTGCGGTACTGGGGTGGCAGTTGGGCGAGGAGCCGGGGAGGCCGCCGGTGCCTGGGCCACTTTTGCTGGCGAAGGCGTGGCTGGCGCAACAACTGGTGCCGGCTGCGCTGCCGTTGCTGAGGGGGCAAGATTCGCGGGTGCCGGGGCTGGCGCTGGAGTTGGAGCCGGAGCGGCCGCGGGGGCCGATGAGCTCGTCGCGGATTCAACCACAGAGGATGGTGGCGTCAGCACCGCGACCATTGGCGGCGCCGGCTGGGCGTGATCAATCATGGTCGCATGCGCGTCCGTCCCTGCATCCGCCGGGGCCATGGTCTGCTCACGTTCTGCCGTGAGAGCTTCCACCCGCTTCTCAAGTCGTTTCGTCTCGCCGATCTCCTTCAACATCGCCTGATGGCGGGCGCGCAAGGTGGCAATGTTGTGCTCCAGAAGCGCCAGTTTCGCCTGATTGGCTTTGTGGATCTGATCATAGGAGGCCTGGATCTTTTTCAATTCGCTCTTGAGCGCATTGAGGGCGCGTTCATCACGCTGATTGGCAAGGTGTGCCTCCTCCCGTTGCTGCTCCAGACCGTGAATGTCCGATTGGACCTGAGTGAGTTCATTTGCCCTGGTTTTGACTTCGTGTTTGGCCGTGTCATACGTCCGTTGTGAGACACAGCCTCCCAAGATCAACGCAGCGCTTCCCACTATCCAACAGAGTGTGATGGCTCGGGGAGTGAGAGCCGAGACGTTCGCCGCCCGTGAACATGGGGTCATTGGTTGCATGGGACGTTCCTCTCAGGTGCGTAGAGTGGCAGTCGCTGCGACAGCTGGCTCGCCCTTTGCGGAGCCACTGTGCCTCAGGTTAATTTTTCAGAAAAGGGGAGAAACGGCAAAATATTTCGGGAAATCTGCAGGCAACTGTCAGGGGCGGCGAAGGGGGCGATGCGACCGGTTGGTCGTGGAGCTATTGGATGGTGATGGTGTCCGCCGGGGAGGGGACCTGCATTGCGAGGCCTGGATCCTGCCAGGGGTGGAGGCGAGGGCCGCTGTAGCGGTAGCCACCAGCGATGGGGTCGGTCGAGAGCAGGAGCGGGGTGTCCAGATCAAGGACGTCAAAACCACCCATGCCCAGCACGAGGCTGAATGAGCAGCCCATGGCGATACGAGTTTCCAGCATGCCCCCGACCATGAGGCGGAGGCCGATTGAGCGGGTGAACGCGGCGATGCGACGGGCTTCGATCACGCCGGTTTTCATGATCTTGATGTTGATATAGTCGGCGGCCTGCATCTCCACGACTCGACGCGCATCATCCAGTGAGCGTACGGATTCGTCTGCTGCCACGGGGATGCCGGTCAAATGCCGGATCGCCTGCAGGCCCTCCAGATCCTCGCGGGCCACCGGCTGTTCGAGCAGAACCAGCCGCCCGCCGAATGCCTTCACGCCCGCGACAAAGCGGAGGCAGTCTTCCCGGGAAAAACCCTGATTCCCATCGCCGATGAAACCGATTCCCGGCAGCGCCTCGTGCACGGCGTGGAGTCGGCGGATGTCCTCTTCCACATCCAGTCCAACCTTCATCTTGAACAGTCGGAATCCACGAGCATGCCAGGCGCGTGACAAGGCCAGGGTCTTCTCAAGATGACAGATGGGGATGGTGATGTCCGTTTCATGTTCACGAATGTCGGCCTCTCCCCACAGCCGCCAGAGTGGTATCCCCTGTGATCGGCAATAGGCATCCAGGACGGCGGTTTCCAGCCCGCAACGGGCTGCCGGCTGGAGGGGGGCCTGTTCCGTGAGTCGGTCAGCAAGCGATTCGTAGTCCGCAGCCGACTGTCCGATCATGGTGCGGGCGAGTGATGTCGCGGCGGCCAAAGCGGTAGGCCGGTCTTCCCCACCGACTTCTGGAAATGGTGCGGCTTCCCCGATGCCTTCAGCGCCATCACTCAGCGTCACCCGGACGAACAGGTTTTGCGCCGTCACCCGCGCGCCGGTGGCGACAACAAACGGATCCGTGACCGGGATATCAACGGGCCAGATCTCGATGCGTTGAATGGTGGGGGCTGTCACGGAATGTAGTGGAGGAGTCACGAATGGCTCATCCGTACCGGTCGTTCTTCCAGGGGAAGGCAGTATTGGAATAGCCCCGGACCTCCCAGAACCCCTTCTGGTCCTGTTCCGAGAACGTGATCTCCTTGATCCACTTCGCCCCCTTCCAGGCATATCGCTTCGGGACGATCATACGGACCGGGCCGCCATGTTCTTTCGTGAGCGGTCGTCCGTTCCATTTATAGGTCAGCAATACATCATCATCCTGACACGCACTCAAGGGCAAGTTCGTGGTGTAGTCGTCGTAGGACGTAAAGAGGACGAACCGGGCAGATGGCAATGGCTGAACGACGGTCATCAGCTGTTTGAAGCTGACTCCTTCCCACTCATTGTCGTATCGGCTCCAGGATGTGACGCAGTGGAAGTCCGAGACATCCTTGAACTGCGGTTGCGCGAGAAAGTCTGTCCATGTCCAGGTCACCGTCGTGGTGACGGCGCCGCCGATGGTCAGTCGCCACTCCTCCAGCGAAATCTCCGGTTTGTGCCCAAGGTCCAGCACGGGCCAGGTTTCCACCAGGTGCTGGCCTGGCGGAAGCCGATCATCCCCCTCATAAAAGACTTCGCGCTCTTCCCCACCGCGCCGGGCCCTGGCCCAGGTTTCCTTACTCTTAATTAAGCGGTCATTCTGATCCATACCCAGCCTCCTCAGGACACAGAGTAGGGCATGAGACACTCCTCTGACAAGGGTGGACGGCCTTCGAACGGGCGTGCGGGGGAAAAGCCTTTCAGGAGATACAACCGCAGGTCTGCAGGGATGTCGTCAGCGGAAGTGCTTGGAATTCATGAGCATTGTGTGTCGGGGGACGGGATGATCGTCGAGGCAGAGAGCCACCCGCGGCTGCGGAGGGCCAACATGCAGATGCCGACACGAGGAAGAGAATCAGGCGTGGAGCCTGGTCTCCCGTTCGCACCAACGTTGCGGGCGCATCAACGTCCCCAACGCGGCGATCGCGCAGATCGTCGCCAGGAGTACGAAGCTTGCGATGAGAAAGAAGCCACCTTTCATATCGTGCACCGAGAGCGGTCCCATGACGTCACCCCCTCCTCCTGCAATTGTACCACTTCACTCGGAGCGCCACCCGCAACTGCAACGCCATGATTCTTCAGGTGAATGTTTTCTCAGGCGTGAACTGCAGTGCGGGCACGGGCGCATCCACACGTGTGAGGTGGTCTCATAGCTGGGGTGTGAGGTGCGGGTCTGCTGCGAAACCGAATGTGTTGTCGGCATAGCAGGGTCCAGAAGATCAATCAGTGTTACAACCATGACATTACCCCCTCTCACACCCCGGCTTCAAGAGTTCTTTCGGAGGGCAGCGCTCCGTACTTGAGCGGTGCGGCGGACCCAGTGAGCGGCAGATTCAATACTGTGTTGCGACGGCGGGTGTGGCGTTCTGTGGGCCCCGGCTCGTCGCCGTGTGTGTCTGGTGGGTGATACAGCAGGGGGCTGTGAGGGTACGGTACCTTATGAGATTAGGTCACAATTGACACATGCGTGGAGAGACACGATGATACCGCGAGGGAGAACAGCACACGATGACCACTACTGCGGAAATAGCCTTGCCACCCAAGCGCTCCAACGTCGGCAAACTGGTGCTGGGACTGTCAGTCGGGCTGGCTGTCACGGTATTTTTTTATTTTGATCTCGGACGATACCTGTCGTTGGATGGGCTGAAAGCCAACCGCGACCATCTGCTGGCCTTCACCGAGTCACATTATTCAACGGCCGCGGCCTTGTTTGTCGTGGCCTATTGCACAGTGGTCGGGCTTTCCTTGCCCGGCGGGGCGATTATGACCCTGGCCGGAGGATATGGTCCAGTCGATGGAGT
>WBZQ01000183.1_pt2 | contig 31818 bp, 32 predicted proteins | sample 5204251 | NCBI WGS metagenome assembly WBZQ01 (sample SAMN12412402, study PRJNA552823) | activated sludge metagenome | isolation source: activated sludge from nitrification reactor of wastewater treatment plant... | place: USA: Virginia | collected 2017-09 | reverse complement strand
CACCGCCATGAACGGGAAACGCCCCGCGGAGAAGTCCGGCTGCGTGCGCATGTCGGCGGGCTGGCGATCACGTTGTCCGGTCATGGCTTGCGACCACGCCTGTGCCGCAAGCATGTAGGTTTCACCGTCCTCGGTCAGCCGGACCTCCACCCCCGACAGCGCGCAGCCGTCGGTGTAAAGCCGCTTGTCCGTCGGCGCGTCCCAGCGGGATCCGGTGATCGACGGGTGTTCGGTGCTGCCGTAGGACCGAAACACGGTGATGCCGAGGCCATCCAGGCGTTCAGTGACCGCGACCGGAACCGTCGATCCGCCCAGCCCGACGGTCTGCACGCCGGCCAGGTGCTCGGTGGTGAAATCGGGGTGCTCCAGCAGGCTGGTGACGAAATACGGCGGTCCGCCGCCGATCGCCAGTCCGTCGCTTTTCATCAGCGCCAGTGCCCGCCCCGGATCCCACACGTCGGCGAGATTGATCGGCGAACCGGACAGCACCGGCATCAGCAGCGCGCCGACCATGCCGATGAAATGCCCGACCGGGGTGGCGATCAACAACTTTCCTGGCTGTTCCCGGTTCTGACCGACCAACTGGTGGATCTCGTGCACAAGCGAGCGGTGACTGTGGATCACGCCCTTGGGCACGCTGGTGGTGCCCGAGGTGTAGGCGATCAGCGTGGGCCCCGCGGGGTCCACCTGGGCGACGCCGGCCATCGGTTCGTCGGCCAGCAGCTCATCGAAGTCACGGCCGACCACCCCGACGATCGGCACGTCGGCGCTGATGTCGGGTTCGAAGGTCATTCGCCCGAAGGATTCGGCGGTGATGAACACCCGCGGCTTGGCGTCTCCCAAGATGTGGGTGAGTTCCTTGCGGCCGTAGAAGTGCACGATCGGCACCACCACGGTGCCCAGCAGTGCCGAGGCCCAGAACGTGGTGGCGGCCTCCACCCAGTTCGGCAGCTGCATGGCCACCACATCGCCGGGCCCGACCCCGCGGTCGCGCAGACCGGCGGCCAGCCGGCGGGCGGCGTGCTCCACCTCGGCGAAGGTCCCGGTGTACGGCCGCACCGCCGAATGCACCCGGAATTCGGTGTCGGGAGCCTGGACCAGCCCGCGGGCGAGCAGATCACCGAGGGTGTCCGTGGTCCACCAACCCTGGTCGTAGTACCGCTGAACAAGTTCGGCCGGAATCGTTCGCATGCCTGGATCGCACCTCCGCAGTCAGAGAGGATGTTATTCTCCGATCACGAGAATGCCAATCTCATTCGCGCATCCCGCAGATTCCGGTTCCCGGGTGCCGGGCCCCGATCTCGTTCTATAGTTGCGCCCAGCACATTGTCGGCGCGTGGAGGAAGTCAGTGAAATCGGTTGTCCTGGGGGCGGCGGCAGTCACCGCATTGGCCTCGATCTCGCTGGCCCCGCCGGCGTCGGCCATGGAATACGGGAACTACGCGATGACCATCCCGGATCGCCGCGACTTCCACACCTGGATCCTGAGCATGACCGTGGTATGCCGCGATGCGAACGGCGACATGGTCTGGACCTGCACCGACGGCATGCTGGTGCCCCAGCCGAACGCCAAGGCGCTGTATATGCACATCAAGATCGAACAGACCGGCAGTACCTACACCACGACCGTCGACGATCCGTTCGGGCTGCGCTGCGGCAACATCTACTACGGCCCGACGGTGCCCACCCACGATGTGTACACCTGGAACGGCGACACCCTGACCGGCGAGATCGTCTCCACCTTCGACGAGGGCTGTGACGGCGCCCCCGGCGGCACCCTGACCTACCCGTTCACCCTGGAGCGGATGTGAGCATGCACGGAAAGTTCGGTCGCACCCTCCTGGCGGCAGTGCTGGTCGGCGGCGCCTGCCTGACCGCCGCCACCCCGGCCCTGGCCGACGACGACGACCAGGATCCGGTGGCCGCCGACGAGCAGGATCCGGCGGCCGGCGACGACGCCGCACCACCTGCGCCCGCGCCCGCGCACACCGTGCGCTACACGGTCACCTCCGACAACCCGATCTGGGCCCACATCTACTACCGGGACGTGGAACCGGAGATCTTCTCCGACTACAGCCACAACCCCTACCAGTACACCCCGCGCGCCGACGTGGACCTGGGGCCGGGCCAGCCGTGGGTGCTGGAAACCCGGCTCAACGACCCCAACACCTGGGCGATGGTGACCGTGCAGAGCGGCGAGAGCTCCGCATTCCCACCGAACACCACGTTCCGCTGCGAGCTCGCCATCGACGGCGTGGTGGTGAAGAAGAACAACGGGCCCAAGGGCGCCGTCTGCTCGATCCGCAACTGGTACTAGCACCCAACCCACAACGAAATGGGGATCGGCCGATAGGCCGATCCCCATTTCGTTTGCCCGGGCTCGCCTGCGGACTCAGGTGTCGCCGCGCCGCCAGGTCAGCTTGTCGTTGATGGTCCCGCAGTACAGGAACAGCCCGTCGGGCGCCTGGGCCACCCCGAACTCCTCCTCCGTCCCGCAGTTACTGCCGAGGTCCCGGACGCCGAACATGGGAGGTGAGCGGAACCAGCGCGGCTCGTACCGCCGCGGCGATCCGCAGAACACCAACCGGCCCTCGTTGACCGACGGCCCGGCCACCGCGGTCCCGAATACGTAATAGGTCGTGTTGTCGCAGGTGCTGCCCAGCACCACCCCGGGGGTGATACCCGGGGTGCAGAACGCGTCATTGCAATGCGCGGGTCCGGCACCGGCCGCCGGTGCGGTCAGTAGTCCGGCAGCTAGCATCGATACACCGATCGAGATCGCATACGGGGCACCGGCCCCCTCGGTCACACGCACGTCTACAACTTTCGCACAGCAGGAGAATACCGTTATCGGTTTCTGCGAAGATTGGCAGTGGCAGCACACATTCAGGAGGTCGCCATGCCGGAAGTCCCACCCGCCGACGACGCGTCGGACGAGCCGGGTACCGAGCGACCCACCCCGCTCAGCGCCCGGGAGGAAGCCGAGCGCGCGGCCGCCGACGCGGCGGAGCGCGCCCGGGTTGCCCGCGAACGGGCGGAGGCACTGCGCCGGCTCGCCGAGGAGACCCTGGCCGCCGCCGAGCGCCGCGGCGGCGGGCCGCTACTGGACGCCGATACCGACACCGCACCGGGCCACAATGCCGCCCGGCGGCTACCCTGGCGGCCGGTCGCGGCGGCCCTCGGCGCACTCGCCGTCACCGGCCTGACGGCGACCTCCGGGGCCATGTTCTGGACGCACCACGTCGCCGACACCCAGTCCCAGCGGATCGCCGACTACGCCGCCATCGCCCGCCAGGGCGTGATGAACCTGATGTCCCTGGACTACAACGACGCCAAGGGCAGCGTCGCACGCATTCTGGACAGTTCCACCGGGCGGCTGCATGAGGATTACGCCGGACATGCGGATGCACTCGCGGACAACCTCGTCAAGTCCAAGATCGTCACGGCGGTCACCATCGGTGCCGTTGCGGTGGAATCGATGTCACCGGATTCCGCGGTGGTGCTGGTGTCCACCAAATCGCAGGCCACCAACGCCAAGGACGGCCGTCAGGAACCGGAAAACTTCCGGATGGCGGTGACCCTGCAGCGCGACGCCGGCCGGATGAAGATTGCCAACGTGGACTTCATCTGATCCGCGACCGTCGATCGCCGCAATGCCCGGTATCGCCGCACGGTCGAATGTTATTCTGCGACTTTGCGAACGGAATTTCCTTCCTGACCGTAGGAGTATGAGCATGCCGGCCACCCGAACCGCCGCCGCGTTGGCGGCGGCCGTCCTGACTGCCGGGTTGGCGAGCGCCGCACCCGCCGGCGCCGAACCCAACGGCATCAACGGCCATTTCGCGGTGAACTCCAACGGCGACTGGGCCAAAATCAACGAACGCTACGAACAGCAGCCCAGTGAGCGGGAGAACTGGACCATCAGCACCCAGTGCTCGGCGCCGAGCCTGTGCGCCGGCACCGTCACCAGCGATGCGGGCTGGACCGCGCCGATCTACACCACCAACAACCTGTGGCTGGTCAAGCGGGTGATCACCAACTGGAAATACTGCGAGGACGGTGTGCCGATCGACGGCCTACGGACCTACAAGATCTATCCGGTGGCCGCTGACGGCATGACCGACCCCACCTATACCAGCGGGGAATACGCCGGGGAGAACTACACGGTGGGCCCCAGCGGGGGGTGCGGAAAGAACCAGCCAACCGCCATCCGGATACCGTTCTACATGAAAGTCGCCTAGCGACGCACCCGGGACAGAAAATGGCCGGCCCCCTTACGGGGCCGGCCATTTCCGTTGCGCCACCGCCGATCAGGCGGTCGGCATCAGATCCTGCCAGGACTTCGGCTGGGTTGCCAGATTGGCCTGGTGGTACAGCTGACCGTCCGAACCCATGTACTCGCCGTTCTTCGGGTTGTACCGCGCCACCCGCACCGACGGCTCCGGCGCGTTCGCACCGTTGTAGGCCGACGGCGCCGCGTTGCCCGGCCCGGGCGTGCCGTCCCCCATCGGCGGGATCTGGTCCACCCGACCCAGTCCGGGCACGTCCGGCAACTCACTGTTGAGCGGCTGATCCTGCAGCATCGGCGGCGCGGTGTCCGGGTTCGCCGCCGGCGGCAGGCCCGGCGTCGTGCCGGCCGGCGGCTCGTCGTACACCGGCTGACCGGGCAGCAGCGTTCCCGGATGCGAACCCGGGTAGCGGGGCGCTTCCTGGGGCCCCGGTTGCGCCCCCTCTGGAGGACTGGTCACCCCGGCCGGGAGCGGCGTACCGTCCACCGGCCCATAGATATTCGCGTCCGGGGTCACCCGGGAGTCCATGGGAACGCCCTGGGAGATCAGGTTGGGGTCCAGCGGGTAGGGCCCGAGGACATGGTTGCGCTGGGCCAGCGGCTGGAAGCCCTGCGGATCGTCGCAGAGTTCCACCGTCGGCGCCCGCTTGCCGGGATGCTCCATGCACGGGTAGTTACGCGCACCGCGCACGGCGATCGGGGAATCCTGCGGCAGCTTGCAGTACAGGTTGTCCGGGGTGTCGATCGTGGTGGTGTCGGACGGGTTACGCCACGCCGACGGCGGCAGGAAGCCGACGGTGCACGGCTGCGGATCGCCGAGCCCCAACGAGAAGTCACCACTGGGGAAGCCCGCCGGATTCAGTGTCGGCGCATAGGTTTGGATTTGCGCGACATAGGGCGGCAGCAGCACCAGCAACTGCTCGATCGAAGCATGGTAGGCCACGCCGATCTGACCGATGGTGCTCAAATTCGCCAGCAGCACCGGCAGCGTCGGCTTGATCTGGTTCAGCAGACTGCCGGTCTCCTGGGCGAAGGCCGGGCCGTTGCGCAGCAGGCCGCGGACGTCGCCGTCGTTCTTGGCGACCTGCCCGGTGATGCCGGCCAGACTGCGGCTCCACACCCGCATGGAGTCGGTGGTCTGTGCCTGCGCATTGAGGAACGGCACCGTATCGTCGACCAGCGCCCGGGTCTTGTCCGAGATCCGGTTGGCCTCGGCGCTGATCTTGGAGCCCGAATCCAGCATCGACGCGAAGTCGTACCCGGTGCCGTTGAACGCCTGGTACATCTCGTCGAGCAGCTGGCTGAGCTTGTCCTTGGGGATGGTGTCGACCAGTGCACTGAGCTTGTCGAGCATCGGACCCACCGGCTGCGGAATGGTCACCCGTTCCCGCGGGATCACCGCACCGCTGGTCAGGTACGGCCCGGTGTTGGTGTTGGGCAACAGATCCACATACTGCTCGCCCACCGCCGACATGCTCTTGACCTCGGCCTTGAGATCGGCGGGCACCTTCGGTGTCCGGTCCAGCGACAGCGTCGCCGTCGCCCCGTTGTCGGTGAGATCCACCGCGGTGACCTTGCCGATCTGCACACCGCGGTAGGTGACATTGCTGAACTTGTACAGCCCACCGGTTTGCGGCAGATCCACGGTGACCGTCACCCGGCCGATGCCCAACAGCGTCGGCAGCTGCATGTAGGTGAACAGCATGACCGCCACACCCACCATCGAGGCGATGGTGAACAGGATCAGCTGGGTCCTGACGAAGCGAGTGAGCATCAGCCACCATTCCCGTACGGTCCGGCAAAGATCGAATCTCCGGCACCCGGCGTCGCCGCGGGTGCCACTCCCGCGAGCACCGGCGTCGGCGGAACGACCGGCAGCAAGGGCCCGGAGTTCGCTGTCGTCTGTGCCTGCGCGGGCGCCACCTCGGCAGCACCCGCCGTGGTCGACGGCGTCCCGTCGGCCGCCGGCGGCTTCACCCCGGTCCGCAGCGGATCGTAGGTGTAGTTCAGGTACGCCGGATCGCCGTAGGTCGGCACGTAGGTGGTGTCCTGGTCTTGCCACCGGGTACCGAGCATCATGCTGCGCTTGAACCGCGAAATGGTGAAGTCGAAGGTGGCGAACAGGTTCAGGTAGTCACCCTTCACCGCCCGGTCCAGGAAGCCCTGAGTGAACGGGAAATGCCCGATGAACTCGAGGAGGTCCGGCAACTCCGGCCCCACGTTGGCCAGCGCCTCCAGCACGGGTATCAGGTTCGACAGGTTGCGCACCAGATCGTCCTGGGACTCATTGGCGAGTTCGTGGGTGGTCTGACTGAAGGTGCCCAGTTTCTGCAGCGCGGTGACGAACTGCGGACGCTCTTTGATCAGCACGTCCAGGGCCGGCGGAATCTTCACCAGCGCATCGGAAATCACGTCCCGCTGACCGGCGAACGTCGAGGCCAGCTTGTCCAGCGACCGGATGGAACTCACCAGATTGTTGCTCTGGGCGTCCATCACACCGACGAAATCGTCGAGGCGGGTGAGCAACTGCCGGAAGTCGCCCTCACGGCCGTTCATCGCGAGGCTGAAGTTGTGGATGACGTCGCCGATCTGGCCCAGCCCACCGCCGTTGACCACCGTCGCCAGCGACGACAGCGTGCGCTCGGTCGTCGGATAGGTCGAGGACTTGTCCAGCTCGATGGTGGCACCGGGCGTCAGCGCACTGCCCGCCGGTTGCCCCAGCGGCGTGTTCAAGGCCAGGTGCATCGAACCCAGAAGGCTCGTCTGTCCCACGCTGGCAACCACATTCGCCGGCACGGCGATGTCGGGTTTGACCGAGAACTCGACATCGGCGTGCCAGTTCTTCACGCTCATCTTGCGGACGCTGCCGACCACCACGTCGTTGAGCATGACCGGTGAATTCGGTTCCAGCGTGGCGACGTTACCGATTTCTGCGTGATACACCAGCGCATCCGAGCCACGTCCCACCGCACCGGGCAGCGGCAGCGAGTTGACACCCTGGAAGGCGCAGCCGCTGGTGGTCACCGCGACGATGCTGCCCGCCGCAATTGCCAGTCGCGTGCGGTTCCGGGCACCCCGGCTCCGGGCGCCACGTTTACCGGTTGTGATCCTCACTGGCCATCTCCCCCGGGGTTGAGCAGCGCGGGCGTCGAACTCGGCGAGTACACCGACGCCGGCATATTCGGCGGGGAGTACGGACCGCCCGGCAATTGCCGCGGCTCGCCCCCGCCGGGCTCACCCGGCGGACGTCCGGTGAACGGTGCCGGACCCGGCGCCACCCCGTCGTAGGCGGAGATGGCTGGCGCTTGCTCGGGTGCCGTCGGGCTGCCGCCGCTGCCTCCGGGCATCAGGCCGGGCTCGGAGTATTCGATATTGGCCGGATCCGCCGAGGGCGTCAGGTACGGGGCGATCGGGAACGGCAGCGTGTTGAAGTTCGCCAACCGCAGCGCGGGCCCGAGGTACTGCGCGCAGAGTTTGGAGGCCTCCGGCGCGGTGACGTTCTCGATCGCGCCGATGGCACCGCAGAAGAACTGCACCGGGCTGTTCGCATTGTTGAACACGAACTGGCCCACCGCACTACCGGAGTTCGGGTTGTAGATGTTGTAGCCGTTGATGAACGCGTTCGGCGCGATGTGCAGGAGGTTCTTCAGGTTCATCTGGTTGTCCACCAGATTCTGGGTGACGTTGGTCAGCCGCTGCACCTGCTCCACGGTCTTGGACCGCGTACCGGCAATGAAACGTTGCACCTCGACGGTGGCGGCGGACAGGTTGACCAGCGCCGAGTCCAGATCACTGCGACTTCCGTCGACCAGGCTGGTCAGGGTGGCCAGGCGATTCTGGAAGGACATCACCTGCTGGTCACTGTCCCGCAGGGCGGTGACGAACAGTTGCAGGTTGGTGATGATGTCGACGATGTTGCCGCTGCCCTCGGACAGCACCCGGGCAACCCCGGACATCTGCTTGATGGTCTCCTTGAGCTTCGGGCCGTTGCCCTGCAATGCGTTCGCCGCACTGTCGATCACCCGCGACACCGACGTGCTGTCCACCCCGTTACGCGGTCCCAGTTCGGTTGCCATCCGCATCAACTGGGTCTTGACCTGGTCCCACTCGACCGGCACGGCGGTGCGATCCAGGGGGATCTCGGTGCCGTCGGCCATCGTCGGGCCGTCACCCCGGTACGCCGGGGCCAACTGCACGAACCGCGCGGCCACCAGGTTCTGCGCCACGATCACGGCCTTGGCGTCCTCGGGTACCTGCACGTCCCGGTCGACCCGCAGGGTCAGCCGGGCCTGGGTGCCCTCCGGGGTGATCGAGTCGATGGTGCCGACCTTCACCCCGGCCACCCGCACCTCGTCACCGGGATAGATACCACTGGCGGATTCGAAGATCGCGGTGAACGTGCGCGGCGCGAAGAACAGCCGGTTGGCGAGGTAGCCGCCACCGATGACCAGCGCGGCGACCAGAGCCAGCGCACCGAGGGACTTCCAACGCTTGCTTGTCATCAGCGCGATCCTCCGGGAATCCCGTTGTAGGGCAGCGGGAGTTCGGCCCGCGGCCCGGCGTTGTCGGCCGGCTGGCCGGCGTTCACGCCGCGGCGGAAGCCGAAGGCATAGTCCATGAACGGCTGCAACAACACCTGCGGCAGCGCCAGGTTCGGCACGTAGGCGTTGTAGTACGGGCCGTTGGCCAGCGTCTCGCCCTGGGCCAGCATGAACTTCTTCAGATTCGGCAGCATCGCACTGATGTTGTCCCGGTTCTTCTCCAGGATCGCGGTCACCGAGTTCATCTTGTCCAGCGTCGGCGCCAGTTGCTCCTCGTTGTCGGCGACCAGGCCGCGCAGCTGTTGGGCCACTGCCGAGGTGTTGGTGATCAGGCTGACGATCGCCTGACGGCGGTCGTCGAGCACGGCGATCAGGTCGTTGGCGTTGAGGATCAGCGTGTTGAGCTGCCCGGAGCGTTCACCGAGCACCTTGGTGACGGTGGCGGCACTCTTGAGCAGCGACGCCAGGTTCTCGTTGCGCCCGTTGATGGACTTGGACAGCCGGCTCAGTCCGTCGAATGTCGGCCCGAGCTTCGGGGCGATCTCGTCCAGCGTGGTCGCGAGGGTGTCCAGCGACTGGTTGAGCTTGCCGGTGTCGGTGCCGGCGGTGTTGGTGGTCAGATCGCCGATGGCGTCGGTCAGCGAGTACGGGGAGGAGGTGCGCGACGTCGGGATGACATCGGTGGGCCGCAGCGTCCCGCTGCCGTCGGGCTCCAGGGTGAGCACCCGCTCGCCGAGCAGCGAGCCGGTGCGGATGTGCGCGGTGGTCAACGCGCCCAACGGGTAGCGGCCCTCGGTGGTGAAGGTGATCAGGGCGTCGCCGTTCTCCAGCGACACGTCGGTGACACTGCCGATCTTCATCCCGGACAGCGTCACGTCGTTGCCGACCATGATGCCGCCGGCCTCGGTGAACAGCGCCTTGTGCTGCACCGAGGTGGCCCATTGCAGCAGCCGCTCGGGCTGCAGTCCGACGGCGATGAGCAGCAGGATCAGCACGGCGCCGAGGATGCCGGCCCGGATCAGGTTGGATTCGCGGTATTTACGCATCTAGACCTGGCACCTTCCGCCCTCTTGCTTGACCCAGGGGAATACCGCGGTCCGCCCCTGCAGATCGGTGACCCGGGCAGAAAGCCCGCACAGGTAGTACATGATCCAGCTGCCGTAGGAACCGATGCGGGCCAGTTTGCGATAGTTGCCCGGGCTGCGTTCCAGGCCGGCGTCCAGGGTGGCCTTGCCGTTGTCGAGCAGGGTGGCGACCTCGTTGAGCTGCGTGACGGTCGCTGCGAGCGGCCCCCGGACCTGGGTCAGCAGGCTGGCCATCGACGCCGTGCCGTTGTCCAGCTGGGTGACCGCGGTGCCGATGGTGTCGCGGTCCTGGGCCAGGCCGGTGACCAGCTTCTCCAACCGGTCGATGGCGCCGGAGAACTTGTCGCCGTCCTTGGACAGCGTGCCCACCACGGTATTGAGGTTGTCGATCAGCGACTGGATGACCTGGTTGTTGTCGGCCAGGTTGTTGGAGAACGACGACGTGCGGCTCAGCAGTGAGTTCATCGTGTCGCCCTGGCCCTGCAGGATGTCGACCAGCGCACGCGACAGCGCGTTGACGTCCTCGGGGTTGAGGCCCTGCACCACCGGCTTCAGCCCGCCGAGCAGCAGATCCAGGTCCAGCGCCCCGGAGGTGCGGTCCTTGGGGATCTGCGATCCGGCCGGTACCAGTTGGGTGTCGGCGCCGGGGGCGTCGATCAGTTCCAGGTAGCGGTCACCGACCAGGTTGAGGTAGCGCACGGCGGCCTTGGTGCCGGTGGTCAGCCGGATGTCGCGGTCGGCGTCGAACTTGACCAGCACGGTGTGATCGTCCTGCAGCGAGACTCCGTTGACGGTGCCGACGCGCACACCGGCCACCCGAACCGAGTCGCCCGAGCGGAGCCGGGACGCGTTGTCCAGCACGGCGGAGTACTTGTTGACGGCACCGCTGCGGTATTCGCTGAACGCCATGAACAGCGCCACGGTGGCCACCACCATGATGGTGGCGAACACCCCGAATTTGACCAGGGTACTTCTGGCGCGGGTCATCCCGGTTGTCCGATCTGTGCGGTGTTGCGCGGCGGGCCGTCCAGCGGGCCGAACAGCAGCTGCTTGAGCCCGTCGGAGTTCAGCACCACACCCTGGTTGCCGTACTGCCAGGGGTTGGCGTTGGTGTCGGTGACCAGGTACTTGGCCTTCTTGCCGAATCCGATGAACGGCAGACCCATGCACTTGGGCCCGCCCTTGGCCGCCACCTTCGGCAGGTTCGCCGGATACCGGTAGCGGTCGACGTGCAGGACGAAGTTCACCACGACGATCACGCCGGGGTCCAGCTGCGGCGGCTGGTCCATCACGTACTGCGCGCCCTTGAGCGTGCACTGCAGGCCCGGTGCGTACTCGTTGAGCAGATCGGTGGTGGGCACCATCAGCTTCAGCGCCTTGCTCAACGCGGGCCGGTTGGTGCCGATGACATCGTTACCGGTGTCGGCCAGACCGGACAGGCTGACCAGGAAGGTGTCCAGGTTCTTCTGCTCGTCGACGATGCTGGAACTGATGGTGTTGGTGTTGCGCACGGTGTCCAGCAGGGCCGGCGCGGAGTCGGCGTAGGCCGCCGACACCGGGGCCATCAGCTCCATGACCTTGCCCATGTTGTCCAGGCTCGGTTCCAGGGTGCCCAGCAGCGCATTGAGGTCGGTGACCGTCTTGCCGAATTGCTCACCGCGGCCGCCGAACGCCTCCGACATCGCGCCGAGTGTCTGGTTGAGCTTGACCGGGTCGATCTTGTCGAGCACCGAGACCAACTGCTGGAACACGGTGTTCATCTCGACGGTGACATGGTCGGCGTCCAGGACCGCCCCGGGTTGGAGGCTTCCGGAGGCCACCTCGGGGGCATCGAGCTGCACGTACTTGGCGCCGAACACCGTGGTGGCGGCGATCTGGGCGCGCACATTCCCGGGGATCAGCCGCATCTGGTCGGGGTTCATGGCCAGGCGCAGTTCGGCGGTGCCGTCGGGCAGCGATTCGATGGACTCGACCTTGCCGACCTGCACGCCGCGCATCTTGACCTTGGCGTCGGGGTTCATCACCAGACCGGCCCGCTTGGCCTTGATGGTCACCGGGACCGTGGTGGTGAAGCTGCCGTTGAACAGTCCGATCGCCACGGCGAAGACCGCGATCAGCGCCAGCACCGCCACCAGGCCGGTCAGCGGCTTCGCGTATGCCGGAACGTGGCGCCGCTTGGTGGGCACGCGGCGCGGTGCGGTCGCACCCGGTTGCGTCGTCACTCGTGTCTCCCCTAGCCGCTCAGGTTGAAGTTGCCGTTGGAGCCGTAGATGGCCAGTGAGACCAGCAGCGTCACCGAGACGACGACGACCAGGCTGGTGCGGACGGCGTTACCCACCGCGGCGCCCACGCCGGACGGCCCGCCGGCGGCGAAGTAACCGAAGTAGGTGTGGATCAACAAGATGGTGATCGCCATCAGGATGGCCTGCAGGAAGGACCAGAACAGGTCGATCGGGTTCAGGAAGGTGTCGAAGTAGTGGTCGTAGAGGCCGCCGGACTGACCGAACAGCACCACGGTGGTGAACTGGCTGGCGACGAACGACAGGATCACCGCGATCGAGTACAGCGGGGTGATGGCGATCATCCCGGCGATGAACCGGGTGGACACCAGGTATTCGACCGGCCGGATGCCCATCGACTCCAGCGCGTCGATCTCCTCGTTGATCCGCATAGCGCCCAGCTGGGCGGTCACGCCGGCGCCGAAGGTGGCGGCCAGGCCGATGCCCGCGACCACCGGGGCGGCGATGCGCACGTTGATGAACGCCGACAGGAAGCCCGTCAGCGCCTCGATGCCGATGTTGCCCAGCGAGGAGTAGCCCTGGATCGCCAGCGTGCCACCGGCGGCCAGAGTGAGGAAGCCGACGATCACCACGGTGCCGCCGATCATCGCCAGGGTGCCGGCGCCCATCGCGATCTCGGCGATCAGCCGGATGCATTCCTTGCGGAAGTGCACGGCCGCGTGCGGGACGCCGCCCAGCGCCCGGCCGTAGAACAGCACGTGGTCGCCGATGGTGCCGAACCAGCCCACCGGCCGTTTCATGCTGGGGATCAGGCGCGGGAACCGCGCCCGTACCACCTGTGAAGTACTCATCGGCGGATCACCGCGCCGTCATCCGGATACCGATGGCGGTGACCACCACGTTGACCACGAACAGCGCCATGAAGGCGTACACCACGGTTTCGTTGACGGCGTTGCCGACGGCCTTCGCGCCGCCGCCGGTGATGTTCAGGCCGCGGTAGCAGGCCACCAGGCCGGCGATCAGACCGAACAGCAGCGCCTTGACGCAGGAGATGAACACCTCCGGCACACCGGTCAGCAGGGTCATGCCCGCGGCGAACGCGCCGGGGTTGACGTCCTGGATGAACACCGAGAAGGCGTATCCGCCGAGGATGCCGATGATCACCACCAGGCTGTTGAGCAGGAAGGCGACCAGGCCCGCGGCCAGCATCCGCGGGGTGACCAGACGCTGCACCGGGTTGATACCGAGCACCTCCATGGCGTCGATCTCTTCGCGGATGGTGCGCGAGCCGAGGTCGGCGCACATCGCGGTGGCCCCGGCGCCGGCGACGATCAGCACCGTCACCATCGGTCCGAGCTGGGTCACCGCGCCGAAGGCCGCACCGGCGCCGGACAGGTCCGCCGCACCGAGTTCCCGCAGCAGGATGTTGAGCGTGAACGACACCAGCACGGTGAACGGGATCGCCACCAGCAGGGTCGGCGCCAGCGACACCCGGGCGACGAACCAGCACTGCTCGAGGAACTCCCGCCACTGGAACGGCCGCACGAACGCGAACTTGATGGCGTCGGCCGCCATGGAGAACAGTCCGCCGATGGCCTGGGCCGGGCCTTCCAGGTTGCGTATCCGCGGGATCCCCACGGACCAACGTTCTGGGCCTTTAACAGCCAATTCCCAGTCCTTCCAACGTCGCCCCGCCTACCTCCAGGGATCGACCCACCCCGAACTCCGCACCGCGGTCCAGACCTTCATAGCAGACCCGGCTACGCCGTGTCGGGAATTCGCCAATCTCCACTACATTCGTGTCGAAAGTTGTAACGCCACTTATGGAGATCAACGCCTTTCGGGTATCGGGCCGATGCGAAGGTACGCGATCGCTCAACCCGATCGCGATCGGGGCCGGTTTTGTCACGGGCATGACGACCACTCCGATCAGGTGACGGCGCCGGCCGTCTTGAGTTCGATGATCCGGTCCCAGTCCAATCCGAGTTCCAGCAGGATCTCGTCGGTCTGCTCGGCGAAGCCGGGCGCCGGCCCGGGAGCCGGTGCGGTGACGTCGAATTGGACCGGGTTGGCGACCAGTTCCAGTTCACCCGCCTGAATGATGTATTCGTTGGCGCGCACCTGGTGGTCCTGGGCCGCCTGCAGCGTGTCCTGTACCGGTGCCCACGGGCCGGCCAGGGTGGCGAACCGTTCGCTCCACTCCGCCAGCGGCCGCTTCGCGATGGCAGCGCCGATCAGCTCGACGGCTTCGTCGGTGTGTTCGGCGACGGATTCGGCGGTCGCCCACCGTGGATCGTCGGCCAGCTCGTCGAGCCCGACGTGCCGACAGACATCGGCCCAGAACTTCGTGGGCTGCATCATGACGAACGAGATGTACCGGTCGTCGGCGGTGGCGTACAGGTGCACCAGCGGGTTGATCGGCGAACCGGCCGAGGTGGGCGGCGGGTTGACCAGCAGCTCATCCAGGTGCGAGGTCAGCGCGATCAGGTGGCCCATCGCCCACAGCCCGCTGCTCAGCAGCGACACGTCGACCACCGACGGCTCACCGGTGCGTTCGCGGCGGAACAGGGCGGCCGCGATACCACCGGCCAGGTTGGTGCCCGAGATGGTGTCGCCGTAGGCGGGACCGGGCGGGCCGATCATCCCGTCGATCGCGTCCGGGGTGATCGACGCGGCGGTACCGGCCCGGCACCAGAACGCGGTCATGTCGTAGCCGCCCTTGACGGCCTCCTCGCCGCGGGGACCGAATGCGGAACCGCGGGCGTAGATGATGTTCGGGTTGACCGCCCGGATGGCGTCGACGTCGATGTCGAACTTGGCCCGGTGGCCGGGCAGGAAGCTGGTCAGGAAGACGTCGGCCCGCCGGGCCAGTTCCAGCAGCACCTCCCGGCCCTCGGGGGTGCCCATCTGCAGACCGATGCTGCGCTTGCCGCGGTTCGCATGCTCGATGTTCGGGTTGGGGTCACCCTCGACCCGCAGCGATCCGGTCTGGCGCAGTCCGCGCTGCGGGTCCCCGGTGACCGCGTGCTCGACCTTGATGACCTCGGCGCCCCACTCGGCCAGCACGGCGCCGGCCGACGGCACGAAGCCGTACATGGCGACCTCGAGGACCCGGATACCCTCCAGTGGTTTGTTGCTCATCGTCTACCCCACCACCGTCGCGAAGGTCTTGCGCTCCTGGAATTCCTCGAGCCCCGCGGCGCCCATCTCCCGACCGATGCCGGACTGCTTGTACCCGCCGAACGGCGCGTCCGGGGAGAAGTAGTTGCCGCCGTTGATGCTGAAGGTCCCGGTGCGGATCCGCCGCGCCAGTCCCAGCGCCCGGTCCTGGCCACCGAAGATCGCTCCGGACAGGCCGTAGATGGAGTTGTTGGCGATCCGCACGGCGTCGTCGTCATCGTCGTAGGCGATGACGGCCAGCACCGGCCCGAACACCTCCTCCTGGGCGATCTCGCTGTCGGGATCGACGTCGGCGAGCAGGGTCGGCGCGTAGAAGAAGCCCGGGTCCTGCTTCTGGCCGCCGGTCACCAGGGTGGCGCCGGCGGCGACCGCGCGCTGCACCATTCCGTCGACCTTGTCGCGCTGCTTCTCGCTGATCAGCGGGCCCATGTAGTTCTTGGGGTCGTTCGGATCGCCGAACCGGACGTGGCCGAAGTGGGTCTTGATCAGCTCGACGATCTCGTCCTTGTGCTTGCGCGGCACCAACAGTCGCGAGGTCAGCGCGCACCCCTGGCCGGCGTGGGTGACCATGGAGAAGGCGGCGAAGATGGTGGCCATGTTGAGGTCGGCGTCATCGAGGATGATGGCGGCGGACTTGCCACCGAGTTCCAGGAACACCCGCTTGAGGGTGCCGCTGGCGGCCGCCATGATGGCGCGACCGGTGGGGGTCGATCCGGTGAAGGTGACCATGTCGACGTCCGGGCTGGTGGTCAGCGCGGCACCGACGGCCGGATCGGCGCCGGAGATCACGTTGACGACACCGGCCGGGATGTCGGTGTGGTTGGCGATGAGCTCGCCCAGTGCCAGCGTGACCAAGGGGGTGTCAGGTGCGGCCTTGAGCACCACCGTGCAGCCGGCGGCCAGGGCCGGGGCGAGCTTGGCCAGCGCGAGCTGGTTGGGGTAGTTGTAGGCGATGATGGCCGCGACGACGCCGGCGGCTTCCTTCTCCACCCAGCGGTGGTGCTGCATCCCGCGGCTCTCGATATTGCCGAGGTCCTCGGACATCGGGAAGGTCTTGAGCAGATCGGCGTAGTACTTGATGATCGCGACCGGCTGGTCGTATTGCGCACCGGCCAGCAGCGCGGGTGTGGCACCAACCTCGTCGGTGGTGAGCTGCCCCATCTCGTCGCGGTGCTCGACCAGCGCGGCGTGCAGCTGTTCCAGGCAGCGGATCCGCAGGTCGACGTTGGTGGACCAGTCGGTCTCGTCGAACGCGCGACGAGCGGCCGCGACGGCGGCCTCGGCGTCAGCGACGGTCGCGTCCGGCGCGAACGCCAGCACCTCGCCGGTGGCCGGGTTGAGGCTGGCGTAGGTCGTACCGCCTTGGGCTTCGACGAGTTTTCCGTCGATGAGCAGTCGCCGGGCGGGCTGCCTTTGTGCAGTGGCGGTCGCGCCGGTGGTGGATGCCGTGTCTGGGGATGCCATTCAGTCTCCTGAGCTCGCTATGGAAACGCCATTCTCATTCGCGGCGAATCCTACAGCTCCATGTTGAGAACGCTAACCCGGCGGCTTCGGTCCGGGGATTGCCAAGATAACGCACTCGTTCGGCCGTTAGGCGAAAACCCGCATTACAAGACTGTCAGTCCACAAACCTTGTGTCACGTTGTCCGCCGAGAGTAGGATTCTCATAATCGAAATCAGCATTCCGTGAAAGGACCACAGTGGGACGCGTTCAGGGCAAGGTCGCATTCATCACCGGCGCGGGGCGCGGCCAGGGTCGTAGCCACGCATTGCGGCTGGCCGAAGAGGGTGCCGACATCATCGCCGTCGACATCTGCGAGGACATCCCGACCATCGGCTACCCGATGGCCACGAGTGAAGACCTGGACGAGACCGCCAAGCTGGTGGAGAAGACCGGCCGCGGCATCGTGGCGGTCAAGGCCGATGTCCGCGAGGCCGCCCAGCTCAAGGCTGCGTTGGATGCCGGCCTCGCCGAGTTCGGCAAGCTGGACATCGTGGTGGCCCAGGCCGGTGTCGCGGCCATGAAGGGCAAGCCCGCCATGCAGGCCTGGACCGACGGCATCAACACCAACCTGATCGGCACCATCAACGCCATCCAGATCGCACTCCCCCACCTGGGCGAGGGCGCCTCGATCATCGCCACCTCGTCGGCCGCGGCCCTGATGGACGCGCACAACAAGCCCAACCCCGGTGGCGACCCCGGCGGCATGGGCTACATGGTCTCCAAGCGGATGATCGCCGAATACGTCCACTACCTGGCCACCGAGCTGGCCGTGCGCGGCATCCGGGCCAACGTCATCCACCCCACCAACTGCAACACCGACATGCTGCAAAGCCCGCCGATGTACCAGTCGTTCCGGCCCGATCTGGAGAACCCGACCCGCGCCGACGCCGAGCCGGTCTTCGCCGTCCAGCAGGCCATGCGCGTGCCCTACGTCGACCCGGAGGACATCAGCAATGCCGTACTGTGGCTGGCCTCGGACGAATCGCGCTTCGTCACCGGCATGCAGCTGCGCGTGGACGCGGGTGGCTACCTGAAGTGGTACGACTACCACGTCTGATCTGCCGGGAAAGCAGCCAGACCTGTTGCAGAACAGCATGATTCGGCGATAAGGATATTGACCATGAAGGTATGGGTTGACCGCGACAAGTGCCAGGGACACACCCTGTGCGCGATGATCGCCCCCGACTCATTCGTCCTCGACGACGTTGACGGCCACTCCACCGCCGTCAACGAGATCGTGCCCGACGATCAGCAGGATGCGGTGCGCGAGGCCGCCCACTCCTGCCCCGAGCAGGCCATCATCATCGAATAGCCGGGCGGTTCGGACCGGTTCATCGTTACCCAAACAAGGAGATCATCCCGTGAGCATCGACGATGCCAGCGTCGCCGACGCCAAGTCCACGCCGTACCACTTCGACCGGCACAGTCCGCAGTACCGCCTGCAGTTCGAGTCCATCACCGAGGACATGCACGCCAAGTGCCCGATGGCCTGGACCGAGACCTACGGCGGGCACTGGGTGGCGGCCGGCAGCAAGGAAGTGTTCGAACTCGCCCGCTGTCCCGCGGTCTCCAACGATCACGACGTGACCGGTGAGGGCACCGGCTACCAGGGCATCAGCATCCCGGTGGCCAGCCGCGCCTCCTACGTGCGCGGCGGGATCCTGGAGATGGACGAGCCCGAGCACAGCAACTACCGCGGGGTGATGAACCCGTATCTGTCGCCGGCCGCTATCAAGCGCTGGGTGCCGTTCGTCGACGAGATCACCCGCGCCGCGATCGACGAGAAGATCGAGACCGGACACATCGACTTCGTCGAGGACCTGGCCAACGTGGTGCCCGCGGTGCTGACGCTGGCGATGATGGGCGTCGACCTGAAGAAGTGGAAGGTCTATAGCGAGCCGACGCATGCGTCGGTGTACACCCCGGAGGATTCCCCGGACCGCGAGCGCATCAACGAGATGCACCGCGAGATGGGCCTGGACATCGTCAAGGCGATGGTCGAGGTCAAGGAGAATCCGCGGCCCGGTCTGGTCAGCGCCCTGGTGCACGCCGAGATCGATGGCAAGCCCGCACCGGAGATCGAAATCCTGGGCAACCTGGGCCTGGTCATCGGTGGCGGCTTCGACACCACCACCGCTTTGACCGCGCATTCCCTGGAGTGGCTGGGCGAGCACCCCGAGGAACGCAAGCGGCTCTCCGAGGAACGCGACACCTTGCTGGCCCCGGCCACCGAGGAGTTCCTGCGGTTCTTCACCCCCGCCCCCGGCGACGGCCGGACCTTCTCCGCCGACACCGAGTTCGAGGGTTTCACCTTCAAGGAAGGTGAGCGGCTGTGGCTGTCCTGGGCGATGGCCAACCGCGACCCGGAGGTCTTCGAGGACCCCAACGAGATCGTTTTGGACCGGAAGGGCAACCGGCACTTCAGCTTCGGCCTCGGCGTGCACCGCTGCGCCGGCTCGAACGTGGCCCGCACGGTGTTCAAGTCCATGCTGACCGCCGTCCTCGACCGGATGCCCGACTACGTCTGCGACCCCGAGGGCGCCGTGCACTACGACACCATCGGCGTCATCCAGGGCATGCGCCACCTGCCGGCCACCTTCACCCCCGGCAAACGCCTGGGCCCCGGCCTCGACGAAACACTGGCCAACCTCCAGCGCATCTGCGACGAACAGGAACTCGCCCGGCCCATCACCGAACGCAAAGAAGCCGCGGTCATCGACTGGAAGTAGGGCAGCCGAACCAGCCCCAATCGTGGTGCGGGACAAGCACCGCCCGAACCCGACCGAGTACGCCAACCGCCGGGCGTGCAGGTGGTTGAGGAACTCATGGGTTCCGCCTGCGGCGTCGGTGCGGACCAGCACCGTCTTGCCGACCCGGCGCCCGCGCTCGTTGACGCCGGGGATCTGCGCCAACGCTTGGTCGAGGGCTTCTTTGTGGTCGGCGGCGGTGTTGGAGCCGGCGTTACCCGGGCGCAGCATGATGGACAGGGGTTCCCCGGTCCCGGACGGGCCGTGATCGACAAACACGCACAGCAGGTGGAACCCGAAACCCCGCTTGTAGGTCGCCGCAGCCGATTCCTTCCCGGATCATGGCTGGCCAGGGGCTTGCGCCACGGCGTCAATGCTGCCGACAACGCACGGCTCAACCCCGTGACATCGGCGGTGCGCGTCAGCAGCACCGCCCCGCCTGGGACACGATGCCCGATCCGGTGGCCTCAACGGACAAGACAGGGCGAGACGACGTAGACTTGCTCACCAGAAAGGTGCTCCTCGAACGGGACGAATTCAGACTTAGATAATCCGAATTATCCCAGGTCAGGGCACCTTTCTCAATGAACGCCACACCCCGCGCGGCGAATCACGATGAAAGCGCGAGGCTAGTGCTCAATCTTGACGGGAAACACCTCGTTGAGCTTGCCGGTGGCGACGTCGAACACGAAGCCGCGGGCCGACTCGTGCTTGGTGACGAACGGGCTGGCCTCGATGCGGCGCAGCGACTGGCGCACGTCCTCCTCGACGTCGGGGAACGATTCGGCGGCCCAATTCGGCTTGACTCCGGTGTCGTCCTGGATGGCGCGCTTGAACTCGTCGTCGGTGAACGTCAGCATTCCGCAGTCGGTGTGGTGGATGAGGATGATCTCTCGCGTGCCCAGCAGGCGCTGGCTGATGGCCAACGACCGGATCTCGTCGTCGGTGACCACGCCTCCGGCATTGCGGATGACGTGGGCTTCACCGTCGGCCAGGCCGAGGATCCGGTACACGTCGAGGCGGGCGTCCATGCAGGCGACGACGGCGACGTGCCGGCTCGGCGGCAACGGCAGCGGCCCGTGGAAAGTCGAAGCGAATTCGGCGTTGTTCGCCAGGTATTCATCGGTAACCGTCACTGAGTTCCCTTCCAGGGCGCATCCGTCGTCGAGCATTCACCTCGCACCGTAACCGCGGCGCGGGCAGCACCCTACCTTCAGAATCGGCGTGATTGTGACGCACTGTCGCAAGCGCCCCGACACAACAAAAACGACATGCGCCGGTAACAGTCGGCTGCCACACTGGCTCCGCTGACCCGATTCAGCTTCTGCCGCCGCAGTGTCGCAGCGCAGCCGATTCGACTTCATCGGCCCCCGATCTCCGTGACACGGCCACGACCCTGGAGTTCCGACCATGATCTATGTGACGCGCACCTGCCGCAGTCCCGGCTGCACCGCCGACCCGACGCCCGGCAGCCGCCGCTGCAAATATCACGGCATCGCCCGCTACCCGGTCGACCGCAGCGTCGGCCAGATCTCCCCGGGCGCGCCCCGGTCCTGACGGCTCAGGTCTCCAGCGGCAGCCGCCAGACGGACTGATCCGGGTCGATCAGCCACAGCCGCGCGGCGTTGTAGCGCACCAGGCTCACCGACCCGACGATGAGGACCGCGGCCAGCAGGCAGCCCAGGAACGCGGTCAGCAAGGTGACGGCGAAATCGGCGTCACCGGCGGTGGTCACGTCGAACCAGGCGTCGCACACCGGCAGGATCCCGGTGGTGAACGCCGGCAGCACGACGACTTGGCGGTGCTGCCAGGTCAGGATGGCCGTCGCCGCCATGAAGGTGACCAGCAGGATGTCGAAGCCCACCCAGGTCACCGGCCAGTCGTGCACGGTGTAGTTCGGCGGCAGGGTCAGTGCCAGGTAGACGATCCACGGGATCATGAACAGCGCACCGCCGGTCATCAGGCCCAGGTGCGCCTGGCGCAGCCGTTCGACGTAGTTGCGCGGTTTCAGTTGCGCAACAGGTCGTTCCAGACGCCGGATCAGTTCGCGGCGCTGCGCTCCGGTCAGCGCGTCGATTTGCGCATCGGTGAGGATGCCGTTTGTTATCGGGAAACCCCTTGCCGTGCTTTAGAGTCCGCTGGGATAGGTCTCGGGTGTCTGCCCGGCGATCCACACCGACGTCGGATCCAGCGGCTGCAGGGCCCGGGTGTGCTCGATGTGGATCATCGCGTCGTACTGGTCGGCGGGCCGCACGTGGTAGTAGTGGCTCTGCCGCTCGGTGGCCGGCAGGTAGATGACCCCGATGGCGCGGGCCAGCCGAATGGTCTCCAGCGCCTCGGCGGCCGGGCCGTCGTCGTGCATGGCGACGAAGAACGCCTCCTTACCGGTTTCGTGGAACAATTCCTCGATGCTGCCGGGCAGCGCCGGGCGCACGGTTTTGCGGTGCGCGACACCGCCCCATTCGTCGGCGGCGGTTACCGTGCCGCGGTAGGTGGAAAAGCCGATCAACCGGCTGTCCGCGCCGTGGCGTTGCCGGACCAGCTGCCCGAGGGTCAGTTGCCCGTCGGCGCCGACCTCGGTCGCCCGGGCGTCGCCGACGTGGGAGTTGTGCGCCCACACCACGATCCGGGCGGGTTGGCCACCGATTCCGCGGTGCCGGTCGAGGTGGGACAGCAGCGCGTCGAGGGTCTGGGCCATGTGCCGGTCGCGCAAGTTCCAGGAGGTGACCCGGCCGCTGAACATGGCGCGGTAGTACTCCTCGGCATTGCGCACGGTCTGGGCGTTCTGCTGCGCGCAGAACAGTTCGTCCTCGGCGACCAGCCCGTCGTGGCGCAGATAGCTGATCGCGTCGCGATGTACCTCGACCAACTGCGCCACCGCCTCCCGCTCGCACGACGGGCCGGCGCCGAATGCCGCGGCGTAGCCGTAGGCCTGGCCGTCGTCGGCGGTGGCGTGATCGAAGCAGGCGTAGCGCGCCCGGGCCCGGGCGGCGGCCGCGGGGTCGACGCCCTCGAGGTAGGTGATCACCTCGTCCATGGAGCGGTGCAGGCTGTAGAGGTCGAGTCCGTAGAACCCGACGCGATGCTCCGTGGCCCGGCCATTGTGTTCGCGCAGCCAGGTGACGAAGTCGCGGACCACGTCGTTGCGCCACATCCAGCCCGGGAACCGCTCGAATCCCGACAGCGCGCCCTCGGCGGAAACGTCGTCGCCCTGGCCGCGTACGTAGCGGTTGACCCGGTAGGCGTCGGGCCAGTCCGCCTCGGCGGCCACCGCGGTGAATCCCTTGTGTTCGATCAGCCACTTCGTGATTTCGGCACGGGCGGCGTAGAACTCGTGGGTGCCGTGCGAGCTTTCGCCGATCAGCACGATGCGAGCGTCCCCGATCAGCGCGTCGAGGACCTCTGCCGGCGGTATCCCGTCGGGGGCGTCGACGGCGGCCGCGCTGACCGCCATCGCGGGCGATTCGGGTGTCGATTCGGTCGCGGCGGTGGTCGGGGTGGCCAGCAGGGTGCGCACCTCGTCGTCGGTGACCTGGGTGAAATCCCAGAAGGATTCGCCGACGGCGAAGAACGGGGTCGGCATCGACGCGCAGACGAGATCGTCGACCATGCCGGCGAATTCGCGGCAGGTCGATTCCGGTGCGGCGGGCACGGCCACGACGATCTGGGCGGGTTCGTCTTCGCGCAGCGCCAGGACGGCGGCGCGCATGCTGGCGCCGGTGGCCAGGCCGTCGTCGACGAGGATCACCACCTTGCCGGCGACCTGCAGGGGTGGCCGGCCGGATCGGTAGACCGATTCGCGGCGTGCCAGTTCGCGGCCCTCGCGTTCGGCGACCTCACGCAGTTGTGCCGGAGTGACGCCCAGGCCGCGAACGACATCGTCGTTGAGCACGACCCGGCCGCCGCGGGCCAGTGCGCCGACGGCGAACTCCTCCCGCCCGGGCGCGCCGAGCTTGCGGACGATATAGGCGTCCAGCGGCGCCTGCAGTGCGGCCGCGACTTCGAACGCCACCGGGATGCCGCCGCGCGCCAGGCCGAGCACGATGACGTCGGTGCGGCCGCGGTAGGCCGAGAGCAGGTCGGCCAGAACGCGTCCGGCCTCGCGGCGGTCGCGGAACAGCCGTCGCGGGTGGTCACGTCGGGCGGTGGTTCGCGTCATGATCGCTCGATTCTGGTGAAGGTGGACAAGGGTTTCCGAGGGCGGCTCAACCGTCGGGCATCCGTCGGGTGCGGGGCCGTCGGGGTCGGTGGCGAAGATGTCGGTGAGCGGCGCGAAGGACAGTGACAGGCGCTGTCCCCCATGGTTCTTCGCGAGGTCGATCATGTCGACGGTGAGCCGTTCGTCGGTGCCGTTGGGCGCGTCGGAACGCCGCCAGGGCAGATCCAGGCTCACCTAGGAACCGACGCCGGCGGTGGCGTAGCGCTGGAATCCCTGCACCCCTCCGATGTTGGTCGCGGGCGACGATCAACCAGGTGCCCGGATACCGGCTGGTCAGCGTCCCGTCCAACATCATCGAGAAACCACGCTCGGCGTCAATCGATTTCGTCGATCCGTGGGCGACCGCGAGGAGTTCGTCGTGCAGGGCTGCGGTGATGTCGGCCTCGGGCAGCACGGTGGTGGTCATGCGTGCGTTGTGGGTGCGTTGCACCGCCTGGCGCAGGTTGCGTTTGCCGCGCCCGTGCAGGGTGAAGGTGGCGACCTCGACGACGGCGTCGTGGCCGATGGGCACCACCCACCACGGGCGGCCGCACACCCGCCGTCGTCGCCACAACACGGCGCATCGTGGTGAGGCGGCCAGCACCAGGGGCCGCCAGCCGCGGTCGCGGCACAGTTGGGCAAAGGCGTCGATCGCGTCGGGATAGGCCCGCCGGTCGCCGACCGGGTCTCCGGAGACCACGGCGAACCCCGCCCGCACCCGGTAGGCCACCGCGGCGGTGGCGTCGGCGCTGACGACGTAGCGCTTCTGCCGGTCCATGGCGAACGGTGCCAGCGGGTCGCCGCGGGTCTGGTCGATCAGAGGCCAGATCACCGGCAGCAGGTGCGGCTCGGTGGGCGCACCGGTCGGCCACACCAGGACCGCCCCGGCGACCAGCACCGCCAGGTAGACGCCGGTGGCGTGGCCGTGGGCCTGGGTGTAGACGGCGATCAGGCAGGCCAGCCCGGCGAGCCCGGCGTGCGGTGTGGTCACCGGGCGGCCCAGCCGCAGACCGCGGAGGACGACCAGGACGGTCGCGGCGGCCAGCGCCGTCGGCAGCCAGCGACGATCAGGCCCGTGCACCGCAACGGCGAGCCACCCGACGGCCAGCACCAGTGCCACCGCGAGCACCTCGACGGACAGGGTGTGCGGCCAGACGCGGGCCAGGCCGTCCTGCGCAACCGGCAGGGTGGCCCCCGCGCGCAGATCCGCTCCGGCGACAACCATCGTGACTACCAAGGGTAGGCGCGATCGGCGGGTGACAGCAGGGGCGAATGTCACCGCGGGCGGCGGCTGTGTCACAGGCCGGGAGTGCGCGCCGTCAGGCCGGGACGCCCCGGCTCGAATTCGATATCGGCACCTTCATCGGTCCCGATCAGGTCAACGAGGGTGAGCAGGGGGCGTGTGATTTGGCGGATCACGTCGTCGATGTCCTTACGTTTCGGGGTCAGTGCCTTCCCCATGACTACCCAATCGACCAACGAACTAGTCCGGTATCCCCCGATGACCGTCGGATCGCATAGTTGCGGCTCCGTTCGGCGTACCGGAAGCACAAGCAGGGCTGAGGACGTCTGGGCGACGGCCCGGAGTTGTCGGTGGCGGGTCGTAGGCTCGGCGCCAACCGCATAGGAGGCCCCGACATGAAGATTCTGGTGGCAACGGCACTCACTCAGGGAGACCGCCGAAACGACTACAACTATTGCGTCCCAGGCGAACCCGTCTGGGTGCAGGACCCGTGCGACCGGGACCGGCGCAATCCCGACGGCGGCTGCGGCTGCGGTCGCGGCTTCGCCGGTCTGGCATCCCATCGTGCAACGACGACCGCGCAGGTCGTCGAGGTGGCGATGACGCGCGACGAGCTGATCCTGGCGATGCGCACAAGTCTCACCGACGGCGGTTGGCCGGCGGAGTGGGCCGCCGACGTGGCCGACGACAACATCTGCATCGCCTCGGTGTTCCCCGTCGGCACGGTGATCGAGCGCAGGCTCAACGAGTTCTGGCCGCGGTATTCGCAGGCTGCGTAGCTCAGCGCGGCCTGCTCAGTGGTTCGTTGGGCCAGTTTCGTCGCCTCGCGCCGCATCAATTCGGGCACCGTGATGCCCGCCTCGCCCGCCAGCCTCACCAGGACGCCGTAGACCTCGTCGTCGATGTCCGGGATCCGCACGGTTTTGGGCATGGTGAATTGTCTCCTCACCCGAAGGCATACGGCAGTCGCAGCAATATTGATCCGAGGATGCCGCTCCTCGATACGACCGATGGTCTGGGAGGACTTCCCCGCGACGCGCTACCGGCCCGCCTCGATCTGCGCGACCTTGGCGTCCGCTGCGGGGCCGCAGAACTGTTTGAGGTCGACGGGCCCGGCGGCGACGAGTCGGTCGACGCGCCGCTCGATCTCCCCGTTGGCCAGCCGGGCGTACAGGTTCGCACCCGGGCAGGAGGTCGAGGCGAAATCGCGGTGTCCGCCGAGGGTTTTCGGGGCGATGTGGAAGTTTTGCGTCGCCCAGGCGAAGGCGAGCGCGGCGCCGTGCAGCTGCGCCTCGGTGATCTCCTCCTGGTCGAAGTCGCCTTCGCAGAGGACCAGGAAGTGCCCGGCCGGGTCGTATTCGGTGGCGGTGTCCCCGGCCAGGTGCCAGTCGCGCAGCTCGTAGATGTTGCCGTTGCGGTCGACGCTGACGTGATAGGCGATGTCGATCCAGCCATGATCGTTCTGGTGGTAGCGCTGATGCTGGCGCAGCCGGGCCGGGGCGTTGCTGTTGTCCCCGAGCACCACGGCGGTGTGATGCAGCGTCATCCGGCTGATGGTGTGCGGCCGGCCGCCGGGGCGAGCGGGCTGGGCGCCCCAGGCGGAGCGGCACAGTTCGTCGACCGGGGTGACGACGGGCGGCGGGGTCGTCGTCGCCGCTGGTGCGGCAACCGGTGACGACGGCACCGGAGGTGCCGGGGACTGCCCCGGCGGCAGCGACGGCGACCCGGGCATCGGGTCGGCGCACCCGGCGACGGCGACGGTCAATCCCAGGGTCCCGGTGATCTGCAGCAGCCGACGGCGGGTGATCAGCTCCGGTGATCGATCAGGCTGTGCCCCCACCGGGATGACTGTAGTGCGGACGCCTACCCGAGGTCGCCGACGGCCGGGGCGCTCTGGTCCCAGGACCGCAGCGGCCGCAGCAGCGAGGTGGTCTTGTACTGGTGACCGGCCATCCGGGTGAGGATGTCGCACAGGGCGCGCACCGCGTCGTCGATGTGCGGGCCCTTGTTGAGCATCACGCATTCGGCGCGTTCGGCCAGTGCGGCGTCGCTGATCTCGGCGCGCGAGGGCACCCCGGATTTGGCGAGCTGTTCGAGCACCTGGGTGGCCCAGACGACGGGGATGCGGGCCGCGCCGCAGAGCCAGAGGATCTCCTCCTGCACCTCGGCGAGGCGTTCGTAGCCGCATTCGACGGCCAGGTCGCCGCGGGCGATCATGACGCCGGCCTGATGTCGTCGCATGGCGGTCAGCAGCAGCTGCGGGAGGTTCTCGAAGGCGGCCCGGTTCTCGATCTTCAGTACGACGCCGAGATTCTCCGCGCCCAGGGCGTCGAGTTCGGTGAACAGCTGCTCGACGTCGGCCGGGTCGCGGACGAAGGAGAACTGCACGATGTCGGCGATGTCGACGACGGTGGCCAGGTCCTCGCGGTCGGCGTCGGCGAGGGCGCAGATCGCCAGGTCGGTGTCGGGAACGTTGATGCCCTTGCCGGCGCGCAGTTTCGCCGGGTTGCGGGGGTAGTCGAGGCATACGTCGAAGGCGTCGGCGGTGGTGTCGGTGACGGTGCCGCCGATCTTGCCGTCGTCGAAGTGCACCCGCTGGCCGACCTCGATGCTGTCGAACACCTCCGGCAGCGTGCAGCCGATGCGCGCATCAACGACGTGAGCCGGGGTGAGGTCGCGGGTGACCCGCAGGACGTCGTCGGCACCGACCCGCAGAAACTGTTCGACGGCCGCCAGCTCGCCGACAGCCCCGGTCTCGTCGCCGCCCACGATCTTCAGCGGGGTGGCGGTGCCGAGGTAGACGGTCTGGTCGCAGGTGACGACGGCGCCGCCCTTGCCGACCGAGGCCACCTCCAGCCAGCGGTGCGAATCGCGGGTGTCGCGCAGTTCGATCAGGTCGCCCTCGGACAGGCGGCGCAGCCACCCGCCGGGCACCGGGATCGAGACGAGTCCGTCGGGTGCTGCGGCAGGAGCGCCGGCCGAGGTCAGCCAGGCCCGCGCGGGAGCAAGTACCTGGCCCAGGACATTGCGGGTGGGTCGCAGCCGCACGACCCGGGGGCCGGGTTCCAGCGGCCCGGTGCGCAGCTTGGGCCCGGCCAGGTCCATGGCGATCAGGCACTGCCGTCCCGAGCGGGCGGCCGCGTTCGCGACGTGGGCGGCCATCGCCCGCCACTGCTGGGGGCCGTCGTGGGCACAGTTGATCCGGGCGATCTGCATGCCGGCGTCGATGAGGCTGGCGACCAGCGACGGGTCGGTGGCGGCCTCGGTGGGCAGGGTCACCATGATCCGCGCGGACCGGTCCTCGGGGCGCTGGCCCAGCAGTGCGTCGGCGTTGGCAGCGAGGGCCCGGGCACTGTCGTCGAATCCGGTGTCGGTGCCGGCGGTGGGGACCGGCTGCACGCCGAGCATCTGGCTCAGCGACAGCGCGACGGCCTGCAGGGTCGCCCGGACGTGGGCCTCGCTGCTTTCCAGCGATGACAGTCCCAGCCGGGACAGCCGGGCCTGCAGGTCGCGGACGTCGACCTGGCGCATCGACCAGTAGTGCACCAGGTTGCGGGCGCCGTCGCGGTGTTCGGGGGCGACGCGCTCGATCCAGGGCTGCCACGCCTCGGTGGAGGCTTCCAGCTGGTCCAGCAGCAGGGTGACGTCCTCGAGGGCGGATTCGATCCGGCTGAGCCGATCCGGGCACATGCGCCCGACGGTAGGGGTCGCGGGTTTCCGCTTGTTGAACACCGCTTTTCGGGTGTGCGACGGGCGGTCGACGTCGCCTTGTCCGTTAGCACGCGGCACCAGCGGGAAGGGAGTAGCTTTGGCCGGTCCGCTACCTACTCGGGAGGCAACGATGGACGTGATCAATGGGGTTCCCGCCCATGTGCTGCTGGTGCATTTCGTCGTGGTGTTGGCGCCGTTGACCGCGATCTTCGCGATCCTGTGCGTCCTATGGCCGGCGGCACGTCAGCGGATGGTGTGGCCAACCCTGGTTCTGGCGGCGATCACCTGCGCGCTGACCCCGCTGACCACCGAAGCCGGCGAATGGCTCTACAACCGGCAGCCCAAGCCCAGCGCCTTGCTGCAGGAGCACGCCGCGCGGGGCGACACCATGATCTACGCCGCGGTCGGCCTGCTGCTCGTCGCCGCGTTCATTGCCTATGTGCACGTGTTCGAGGGCCGGGGGTTTGCCGCCGGGCGGACGTTGCGCATCATCGTGGCGGTCGCGACGGTGGTGGTGGGGCTGGCGACGATGGTGCAGGTCTACCGGATCGGCGACGCGGGCGCGCGAGCGACGTGGGGTACCGAGGCGACCGGGTGATCGGCTTCCGAACGGCGGGGTGATCTGGTCGGCCTCGATGGTGACGACGATGCGGTTCAGCGTCGCCCCGCCGTAGTTGGCGTACGGGGCGCCGGTGTACTTCTGCGCGATCTCGTCGATGCTCTCCCGGCCGCCCTCGGTGGTCATAGAGATCACCCGGCCGCGCACGGCGTAGTAGCGGGTGAGGTCGTCGGCGTCGACGATGTTGAGAGCGATGCGCGGATCGCGGGCAAGGTTGCGGGCCTTCTGCATGCCCTCGACGATGTTGATATCGCTTCATCCGTCGTCATTCCTCACAGGAGCAGCTGAACCCCCATCGGTCTGACCACGAGCCGGTGAAGTCGCCGTAGCAGCAGAATCGAATCCGCTCACCGTCTGCAGCACGGAGTTCAACCTCGTGCCAGTCTTCGTGGATGCGAGTTGACCAGAGGTAGAACTGACGGGATAGCCAGCGGCGGCCGAGCAGCATTCAGAACCAATCGGTGACTCCGCCGGAAAGCGAAGAGCGTGACGCTACACAGCATCCCGTAATACGTCAAACAAATGGCCGGGCGTGATTGCGCTGCGCTGGCAGCCGTTCAGATTCCCAGGCGGCGGGCCACCTCGGGTGTGATCGGCACGGGGCGCAAAGTTGCCGGAGTACCCTGCGTTTCATGGGCGCGCTGCTCGACGAGGTCACGGTGTTCACGGCTGCCGCCGGGTGGGCAGCCCATCAGGTGGACGCGCTTCCCGAGGCGGCCTGGGATGGGCCGGGTTTAGGTGACTGGGATATGCGCGCCCTGGTCGGTCACACCGGCCGGTCGCTGCTGACCGTCGAGCAGTACCTCACTGCCCCCGCCGACTCCGAAGACGTGACCAGCGCCGAGGGGTACTACGAGGCCGCCGCCCGGCTGACCGGCGCGGACCCCGCGGCCGTTCTGCAGCGCGGGGTCGACGCCGGCGCCGCGCTCGGTAGCGATCCCAAGGCGTCGTTCCGAGCCATCGCCGAGCGGGTTCCTGCGCTGTTGGCGGGCGAGCATGACCGCGTCGTCACCACGATCGTCGGCGGGATCCGCCTCAGCAACTACCTGCCGACGCGCACCTTCGAGCTGGTGGTGCACGGCCTCGACATCACGACGGCCGCCGGCCTGCCGTCCTCACCACCGGATGCCGCGCTGCGCCGATGTGTCGACCTCGCGGCGTCGCTGGCGATCTGCACCGGGCGAGGCCCGACACTGCTGCTGGCGATGACCGGCCGTGCGCAGCTACCCGGTGATCTTTGGGCGTTATAGCCGGTGTAGCCAACAACTTTGATCGACGAGAGGACTGTCATGGCCCGCGTTCCCGGAACACCGCTGCCCCACCCCGCCGCCGAACTCGTGGCCGAGGCGAACGATCTCACCCCGCCGGTGACACTTGAGGAGGCGCGGGCGCTGCTCGACGACGAGTCCGTCCGCTTTGTCGACATCCGGGAGCCGGGCGAGTGGGAACGCACCGGGATCATTCCGGGCGCCTACCGCGCGTCTCGCGGGATGTTGGAGTTCTGGGTGGACCCGGCCAGTCCGTACTACCGTCCCGCCCTCGACGACGGCCGACGCCTGGTGCTCTACTGCGGCGGCGCCTGGCGCTCTGCCCTGGCTGCGGCATCGCTGGCCCGGATGGGCTTCGAGGACGTCACCCACATCGCCGGCGGGTTCACCGCATGGAGTGAGGCGGGGTATCCGGTGGAGCCATTCCACCGCTAACCCCTGGCCGTTCCTCTGCCCGCGATCTGCACACCGGCGGGCCACATTTATCGCAGTCGAGGACCACAATGGGGACATGACTTCGCTCGCCGATCTGGCCACCACGCTGAAATCACTCCACCGCAAGGGCGATCCCGTCGTCTTACCGACCACCTGGGACGTCTGGTCCGCGAACACCGCGGTTGCCGCCGGGTTCTCGGCGCTCACCGTCGGCTCACACCCGATGGCCGACTCGATCGGCCGCGCCGACGGCGAAGGCATGACGTTCGATGAGGCGATGACGCGCGTCGGGCAGATCACCGCCGCAGCGGGTGTGCCGGTGTCGGTGGACCTCGACGAGTACGTTGACCCCGTCAGGCCATAGTTGCGATCACTCCCCCGATCTGTGCGGCACACTTGACCGACGTTCCGTGGTCACCGCCGACCAGTCAGGCCGGCCGCGGAACCGCCGCGGCCAGCCACCGACCGCCACGGTGCGACGGATGTCCCACATCAACAAGTGCGGGTTCGACGGTTACGACGTCGTCGTCGACGTGTACGGCTGTCGGCTGCGGACAGTACTGTCAACTGCGGTGGGTGAACGGACATGCCGGAACTGGCGCAGCAATATGAGCACGACTCCGCGTTCTGGAAGGGACTGAGCCGGCCGGTAAACCCGCGCGACGGCGGAGCCTGAACCAGCCGCGGGCGCACCCACCTACAAATCCGACGTGGACCCCTCAGTACCCCGGGTACTTGGCCCAGACGTTCTGCCGGTCA
>WBZQ01000465.1_pt1 | contig 31823 bp, 26 predicted proteins | sample 5204251 | NCBI WGS metagenome assembly WBZQ01 (sample SAMN12412402, study PRJNA552823) | activated sludge metagenome | isolation source: activated sludge from nitrification reactor of wastewater treatment plant... | place: USA: Virginia | collected 2017-09 | reverse complement strand
CGCCCGTCCACAGTCGAATCGAACTGAAACTCCAAAGCCCACACCACATTCGGTGCATCTGCCTCGATCACCGGCACCGACGACTGCCCCGCACGCTTGCGGCGCGGCGCGCGCTGAACCTGCAACCCTTCCTCCTCCCCACAACCGGTGCACCTTCTTCTTGTTCACCGCCAACCCCACGTCGAACCGCAGATACGCCCACACCCGCCGGAACCCATGCCGCGGGTTCTTGCCGGCATAGGCGCGCAGATCGGCGCGCAGGTCCGCATCCGGATCGGCCGGGGTCTGCGCCTGCGGCAGCCGTCGATACGCAGACCGGGAAAGCCCAACCACCTTGCACGCCATACGCTCTGACATGCCCTTCACCTCTTTGAGCATGTCGATAGCGGCGCGTTTGGAGGTCGGGCTCAGAATTTTCCCTTCGCGACCTCCCGCAACGCGTCCTTCTCCAACTCAGCATCAGCCAGCAGCCGCTTGAGCCGCCTATTCTGATCCCGCAACTCCTTGAGCTCCTTGGCTGCGTCAGCGTCCATACCGCCATGAGAACGGCGCCAGTTGTACAACGTGGCCGCCGACACCTCCAGCTCGTTCGCGATCTGCTCACCGGTCTTGCCCTCGGCCGCGAGCTCATCGACGCGCCGCAGCTTGCGCACGATGTCCTCAGCCGAGTGCCGTTTGCGTCCTGCCATGTCCCTCATCGTCCCTTCTACGCCCTCATCAGGGCAATCAGGACTCCAGAACTACCTGGACCGGTTCACAGGGGACATGCCACAATGACTGTCCTTCCAGATGGCAAGACTATGGCGTGCTGCGGACTTGGAACTCAATCAATTGACGAGCTGAACATAGGGCATGTCGATGTTGATGACTTAGCTACGGCGAGAACTCGCGCAGAGGCAGACTTCCTCAAACGTTGGATCAGAGATGAGGGCCCGGAACGAATTCTGCAATGGACTGCAGCACGGGACGAGACCATAATATGGGAGAATCTGTACGCTCACCGCTGCCAGGCATGTAAACGAGTCTACAGCGACCCCAAAGTAGAGTCGGTATTGCGCGATCACTACCCGAAAAGATCCTTGATGTCTTGACTAGCGAGTGGCTAATGCACGGCGACGTTACATAGCAGACTTGTTCCGAATACCCAATTGACTACTTCGGCAATGCGCACTTCACGGAAACCGAAAGTTCTGAATTCCCCCAGGTGACGTGTCTGAGGGGCGGAGCACGTCACTGGATACATTCACCTGGCCGTTGTCGCCGATGCCCGGTGCGTCAAGGTCTCCGCCGCTATCGGCGTAGCGTTCGGTGAGGTCGGCGATCAGGGAGACGAATGTCGGGTCGGTGCCGACGGTGGCGGCGCGGAGGAAGCCGAGACCGCGTTCGGCGCACAGGGTTCGGGCTTCGTTGTCGAGATCCCACACCACTTCGACGTGGTCGGAGATGAAGCCGATCGGGAACACCACCACCGATTGCACGCCACTGTCGGCGAGGACGGTGAGGTGGTCGCAGATGTCGGGTTCGTACCACGGCACCTGCGGTGGTCCCGAGCGGGATTGCCATACCTGGTCGTAGTCGTCGATGCCGAGCCGCCGGGCCACCTCGGCCGAGGCGTCGGCGACCTGCCGGGAGTAGATGCCTCGGCCGTCGATGACCGGGCCGTACTTGCGGTCGGCAGCGAGCGGAATCGAGTGGGCGGTGAACACCAGCCGGGGTGCGGGGTCGGCGGGCAGCGACTCGAATGCCGCGCGGACCGCGTTCTCGCAGGCGTTGAGGAAACCCGGTTCTGTACAGAACTGGGGTAGTTTACGCAGCAGCATCGGATCATCCGCGCTGTCCGGGATGCGCCGGGTCAGCTCGTCCAGAGCTCCGGCGATGTCCTCGTGGTACTGGACCGAACCCGAGTATCCATCCCACGCCGATGTCCCGAACACCAGCACCCGGCGATGACCGTCCCGGTACATCTGCTCGACGGTATCGGCAACGAACGGATACCAGTTGCGGTTGCCGAAGTAGATCGGCAGATCCCGCCCCCGCGCCAACAGTTCGGCGTCGAGGGCGGTGATCATGTCGCGGTTGCACTGGTTGATCGGCGAACGGCCGCCGAGGTGGTAGTAGTGTTCGGCGACTGCTTCGAGCCGTTCCCGGGGAACCCCGCGTCCGCGGGTCACGTTCTCCAGGAACGGCATCACGTCGTCGGGCTGCTCCGGCCCGCCGAACGACAGCAGCAACAGTGCGTCAAATTTCTTCACCGAAATCGGGTTACGCGAGGAAGTTCTCGGGGAACCAGGTGTTGTGGCTGGCTCCGCCGTCGACGTACACGATGGAGCCGGTGGTGCCGGGCAGCCAGTCCGAGAGCAGCGCGACGACGCTCTTGCCGACGACGGTCGGGTCATCGACATTCCAGCCGATGGGCGATGCCCCATCCCAGTACTCGTTGAGCATGTTCAGTTTGCGTGCGTCATCGGTGGCGGTGCCCGAAATTGCCTTGGCGGCAAGGGTTTTGATCGGTCCGGCGGCAACCAGGTTGGACCGGATGCGCTTGGCGTTGCCCACCTCGCGAGCGACGTAGCGGTTCACCGACTCCAGTGCCGCCTTCGACACGCCCATCCAGTTGTAGTCGGGCAGTGCGGTGCGCGGGTCGAAGTCCATCCCGACGATCGAGCCGCCCTCGTTCATCACCGGCAGTACGGCGCGGGCCAGTGCCGCATAGCTCCACGCGGAGATCTCGAACGACTTCGCGACGTCGGGGCCGGGTCCTTCGAGGAAGGGCACCGCGTCGGGGCCCATCAGGGTCTTGGGTGCGAACGCGATCGAGTGCACCACACCGTCGATGCCCTCGGGGGCGAGTTCGGTGATCTTGCCGGCCAGGGCCGCGAGATCCTCTTCGTTGGTGATGTCGAGACCGATCGCAGGCGGCACCTCCTGGGGCAGCCGCTTGGCGATGCGATCGATCAGCCGCAGCCGCTCCGGGATACCGGTGATGATCACCTTGGCGCCCTGTTCCTGCGCCACCGAGGCCGCGTGGAACGCGATCGACGCGTCGGTGATGATCCCGGTGATGAGGACGGTCTTGCCCTCGAGAATGCCTGTCATGGTGTGTTCTTCCTCCCCTAGTTACCCATGCCCATGCCACCGTCGACCGGCAGCACGGCCCCCGTGATGTACCCGCCCTCGTCCGAGGCCAGGAAGCTGATCGCGGCGGCCACATCCTCGGCCTTGCCGGTGCGGCCGAGCGGGATCACCTGCTTGGCCATCTCCACGTAGCGGTCTTCCATCGCCGCGGTCATGTCGGTCTCGATGAAGCCGGGTGCGACGACGTTGGCGGTGATATTGCGGGAGCCGATCTCACGGGCGATGGACCGGGCCATCCCGATCAGGCCCGCCTTGGAGGCGGCGTAGTTGACCTGTCCTGGGATGCCGGACATGGCGACCACGGAGCCGAGGAAGATCATCCGGCCCCACTTGGCGCGTTGCATGCCCTTGGTGGCGCGCTTGGCGCAGCGGAACGCGCCGGTCAGATTGGCGTCGATGACCTTCTCGAACGATTCCTCCGACAGCCGCATCAGCAGCATGTTGTCGGTGATACCGGCGTTGGCCACCAGCACCTCGACGGGGCCCTGGTGCGCCTCGACGTCGGCGAACGCCTTGTCGACGGACTCGGCGTCGGTGACGTCGCACTGCACTCCGAACAGGCCGTCGGGCGCACCGGAGCCGCGGTGGGTGACGGCGACCTTGTGGCCGTCGGCGGCGAGGCGCCGGGCGACCGCGAGTCCGATGCCGCGGTTGCCGCCGGTCACCAGGACCGAACGCGGAGTGGCCGCCGGGCGCGAAGGAACGTCAGTGGTGTCTGCCATAGATCAAGAACCTATCGGTCGAGGATGGATGGGCGGTTGTCGGGTCCGAGACGAGCCTTTTTCGGGTATTACGGTAGGCGCCGGTTGATGACGAGGGCGGCGAAAGCGGCGAGGATGGCGAGCAAGGTGCCCGCGATCAGCCAGGGCCGGGAGTTGTCGCCGCGCCGGGTCTCGTAGCCGATGTCCTTCTGCAGCTTCTCGTACACCCGGTTGAGCTCGTCGAGACTCGCGGCGGTGAAGAACTCACCGCCGCTGATGTTGGCGATCTGGCGCAACGAGGCGTCATCGACGGGCACCGGCACCTGATCGCCTTCGAGGTCGACGGTCCCGCCCATCGTGCCGAACGAGATCGTGGAGACCGGGATCTTCTCCTCCTTGGCCTTCCGCGCCGCGGTGAACGCGCCGCGCGGGTTGTTGGGGTTGTCGGGCACGGTCTCCTTGCCGTCCGAGAGCAACACGATGCGTGCCGGCGGGGCGGCCTTGTCACCGCCGAGAACGGTGTTGAGGGTCTGGATCTGCTGGATCGCCGCGAAGATGCCCTCACCGGTGGCAGTCTTGTCCGCCAGTTGCAGTTTGTCTGCGGCGGTCTTGGTGGCGGTGTGATCCGGCGTGGGCGACACCAGGGTCGACGCCGTGCCCGCGTACGAGACGAGGCCGAGGTTGATGCCCTCGGTGAGTTCGTCGGCAAACTTCTTGGCCGACGCCTGCGCCGCCTTGATGCGCGACGGTGCGACGTCGGTGGCGTTCATCGACCGCGACACGTCCATCACCAGGATGACCGTGGCCTTGTTACGCGGCACCTTGCGATCGGCCTGCGGACCCGACAACGCGACGGTCAGCAGCAGCAACGCCACCACCAGCAGCGCGATCGGCACGTGCCGCAGCGGGTTGCGTTTGACCGGCGCCACCCGGTTGAGCACCTCGAGATTGGCGAAGCGCAACGCCCGGCGGGCGCGCAGGCGCTGGATGTACACGTACACCCCTGCCAACGCCGCCACTATGAGAGCGAGCAGCAGCCACCAGGGACTGGACAGGTTCGACATCGGTTCAGCCCACCCCGGCGGCCATTCCGCGGCGACGGGCGCCGACGAAACGGACGGTGTCGTTGACCCAGTCCCGGTCTGTGCGCAGCGACATCACCGAGCCGCCGCAGCGGCGGATGGTGCGTCCGACCTCGGCCCGGTGTGCCGCGGCCGCGGCGGCGTAGTCCTGGCGGACCCGTTCGGTGATGTTGAAGTCGCGGACCTCACCGCTCTCGGCATCGGCGAGGGTGACCTCGCCGACCGCGGGCAGTTCGAGGTCACGCGGATCGAGTACTTCCACACCGAGCAGTTCATGGTGGGCGCCGATGGCGCGCAGTGGCCGGTCCCAGTTGATCGGGCCGAGGAAGTCGCTGATCACCACGGCCAGTCCGTGCCGGCGCTGGGGCCGACGCAGCGCTTCGATCGCTCCCGGCAGATCGCCGCGCACACCGGGGGTGGACCGGGTGGTGGTGGCCACCGCCTTGAGCAGGGCGCGCGCGTGCGCGCGGCCTGAAGCGGCCGGAACACGGACGAGCTTGTCGCCCGTCGCGATGATCGCCCCGTGCCGATTACCCCCGCCCGCGGTGAGATGCACGATCGCGGCGGCCGCCGCAACAGTCAGATCACGTTTGGTGCAGCGGGTGGTGCCGAAATCGATGCTGGCCGACGCGTCGACCACCAGCCACGTCTCCAGCTCGCGGTCGGCGATCATCTGCCGGACATGCGGTTCGGTGGTGCGGGCGGTCACCGACCACTCCATGCGGCGGATGTCGTCGCCCGGCTGGTAGGGCCGCGCCTCGCCCGGCTCCGACCCCGGTCCCGGGATGAGTCCGAGATGGGAGCCCTGCAGCACGCCGTCGAGCTTGCGGCGGACCGTGAGTTCGAGCGTGTTGAGTGCGGCGGTGAGCTGTGGGTCGTTGAGCAGTCCTGCGTCGAACGACGGCAGGTCGCTATTGGCCGCCATAAGGGCGTGCCGCCTCTGTGGGGACCTGACCGTTCTGCTGCGCCTGCGGAACCTGAGTCTGCGGGTACGCCGCGGGGGTGGTGGCCTGCGTGCCCACCTGCGGAAGTCCAACCGTCTGCAGGACCCGGGTGATCACCTGGTCGGCGTCAACCTCGTCGGCGAGCGCGTCGTACGACAGCACCAGGCGATGCCGCAGTACGTCGGGGATCATCTCGACCACGTCCTGCGGGATGACGTAGTCGCGGCCACGGACGAGCGCGAGCGCCCGCGCGGCGGCGACGATGCCGAGGGTGGCGCGCGGTGAAGCACCGTACGACAGCCAGCCGGCCACCTCGCCCAGCCCGACCTCGGCGGGGCGCCGGGTGGCGTTGATGACACGCACCACGTAGTCGACGAGTGCGTGGTGGACGAAAACGTTTCCGGCGACCTTCTGCAGCCGGACCATGGTCTGCGGGTCGAGGACGGGCGACACGGTGGGCACCGAGTTGCCCATCCGGTAGACGATCTCGCGTTCCTCCTCGACCGACGGGTAGCCGACGAGCACCTTGAACAGGAAGCGGTCGCGCTGCGCCTCCGGCAGCGGGTACACGCCCTCGTTCTCGATGGGGTTCTGGGTGGCCATCACCAGGAACGGGTCGGGCATCGGGTAGGTGGTGCCGCCGATCGACACGTGCCGTTCGGCCATCACCTCCAGGAGTGCCGACTGCACCTTGGCAGGGGCGCGGTTGATCTCGTCGGCCAGGAGGAAGTTGGCCACCACCGGGCCGAGTTCGGTGTCGAACTTCTCCTGGCCCTGCCGGTAGATGCGGGTACCGATGAGGTCGGTGGGCACCAGGTCGGGGGTGAACTGGACACGCGAGAAGCTGCCGCCGATGACCCGGGCGAAGGTTTCGACGGCGAGGGTCTTGGCGACGCCGGGCACGCCTTCGAGCAGGATGTGCCCGCGAGCCAGCAGGCCGACCAGGATCCGTTCGATCAACTGGTCCTGACCGACGATGACCCGCTTGACCTCGTAGATCGTGCGTTCAAGCAGTTTGGCGTCTGCTTCGCTGAGCGTGGCCGCGCCTGCGGCCGGGTCGGTGTGTGACTGCGGGGAGGTCAACCGTTGGCTCCTGTTCTGGGGTGTCGCACGGCTCTGCTCGTGTGTCGGTGCTCCAGCCTAGTCACGTCGACTGAAAACTCGCCAAGAAGACCGGCCGACCGGGTGACCCGGAACCGTCGGGTCAGAGCAACCTGACCACCATCGGCATGGCGCCGTCGGTGCGCAGGGGTGACACCTTGACGATGGAGCCGGACTGGGGCGCCTCGACCATCTTGCCGTCGCCGAGGTAGAGCGCCACGTGCTGGCTGGCGTTGGGGCCGTAGAAGATCATGTCGCCGCGTTTGATCTGGGAGAGCGGAACCTGCGGGCCGGAGGTGTACTGGTAACCGGTGTAGTGCGGGAGTTCGATGCCGACGCCGGCGAACGCGTAGATCATCAGTCCGGAGCAGTCGAAGCCGATCTTGTTGTAGTCGCCGTAACTGTCGGCGACACCGCCGTCGCGAATGCCCTGGGTGGGGCCGTTGGCGTCGCCGCCGCCCCACGCGTAGGGCACGTTGAGCTGTGAGAGGGCGCGGTTGACGATGACTTCGACGGCTTGCGGCCCGCGCAGACCCGGCCGGATGACGCCGCCGCCGCTGGACCCGGTACTGCCGAACAGGGATCCGGCCGATCCGGTGGTCAGCCGGGTGGCGAGGCTGTTGGGGCCCGAGCTGCCCAGGTCGGCACCGCCGAGGCCGAGTTCATCGAGCAGTGCCGAGCGCGGGAGCTGCTGTTGCCCGACGAGGGAGGCGAGCAGTTGCTGGCCGGTGTCGAGGAGGAGTTTGGCGGCGGCGTCGGCCGCCATCTTCATGGACGGATTGTCGGTGCCGAGCAGGTTGCCGACGATGTCGCCGGCGCTGCTGCCGGTGCCGCCGACCGAGCCGGTGCCGCTGCTGGTGGTGGGGGTGTCGAGGTCGACCTTCTTGGTCGTGGCCTTGCGGATCTCGGCGAGCTGCTTCTGGATGCCGGTGCGCTGCTGCACCAGCAGGCCCCGGCGCTGCTGTTCGTCGGCGAGCTGCCTGCGGACCTGGGTGACGGAGGTGATGGCGTCGTCCTTGCGGGCGGCTGCGCCGGCGGTGGCGAACGAGGCCTGACGTTTGGTGGCCTGGGCCGCGGCGAGACGGTTTGCCCGCTGGTTGCGGGCCACCTGCAACCGGTTGATGATCGCCTTCTGGTTGCGGCCGATCTGGTCGACGGCGGTCATCTTGTTCAGCACCGCGTCGGGATCGTGCGAGGACACGTAGTCGGCCATGGATCCGCGCTGGTTGCCCTGCCGCTGCACGGTGCGGATGAACTCGTTGAAGTCTTCCTGCGCCTTCTCGACGGCGTCGGTGGACAACCGGAGTTCACGCCGGGCGCCCTTGGCGGCCGTATCGGCGAGTTGCTGTGCGGCGACGGCGTTCTGGTAGTCGACGAGCGCCTTGTTGACCTGTTCTTGCCGCACGGCGACGGAATTGTCGAGATCGGCGATGTTCTGGTCGACGCCGGCGATCTGTGTGATGAGCTGCGCCTCACGTGAGGTTGCGCGCTTGGACTTGCTGGGCGCGCCCTCCGCGACGCCGGCGCACATCGAGATGATGAGCAGTACCGCCACGACGGCTGCCCAACGGATCAGCCGCGGCGCAGGTGCGTTACGTCGCGTCACCAAGGAACTCCCTGCCTCTTTCCACCGGTCCGGTCCACCGCAACACCATGTCACATCAGCAACACAAATCACATCAGACACACTGTTGACAGTAGAACCGTACGTCACATCAGACGCAAGGCAAACCATCTGCCACAAATTACATAAACGTGACTTTCCTTGATCACGCCGTGAACAGGGCAAAGAGTTGCCGCCGGAGCAGGTATCAATTCGGCAACACCGGCCACCACAACCAGGACAGCGGCACCGAACGCGCCTTCGGGCCGGCCGGAAGGTCAGTCCGTCGCCGAACCCGGGTCCGATGACGGTGCGTCACCCGCACCCACGACCACCGAGTCGCCGGCGTCCGCGTTCTGGGAACCGGTGTCGGACTGCGCGCCGGACACCTCACCCTTCCGGCTTCCGAGGACACGGGCGGCCACCGCGCCGATGACGACGACGACGATCAGGACGAGCGTGGCCACGGTCCAGTTGATCGACGGCTCGGTCATCTTGTCGTACATCTGCCGGGCGGCCTGGGTTTGATCGGCAAACTTCAGATTGTCGGTGGCCTGCTCGAGCGTGACACGGCTGAACTCATCCGAGGCGCTGCCGACGGCATTGGGCCCGATAACGATGACCGTGCCGGAGGTGTCCTTCTGTAATGCGGTGGCGATGTCGCGATAGTTGGTGAAGACGGGCTGCCGTTCGGTGAGCACGACGAAGTGAAGGTCGTGACCGTCCTTTTTCCCTTGTGCGACGAGTTCACGCAACGCGGGCACCTGCGCGGCCGGTGCCGAGACATTGTCGTCGGCCAGATCCTTGCGCAGCGGACCCAGCTTGATCCCCTCACCCACCTGAGTGTTCCGTGGATTCGGTGCGGCCAGATGGAGATCCGGGGCGGCCAGCGGGCCGATCGCCAACACCTCGCCGGAGCCCGAACCCGTCCCGATGCCGTCGGTCCCTGTACTCACTGCCACTACCTCGGTTTCGTCACGTTGCGCGGAGATTAATTCCACCCGGCGGGCCGCTGTCGGCCGCGACCGGGGCTCACTCCTGCGTCAAGATGGAGATGCCTCATCAAAATCTAGATGCTGCGAACGGACGTGACGCACACCGCACACCCGGTCGGCGTGTTCCGCGCAGGCCGGCTTGTAAACCGTACGCGCGTACTGTTATGCTGGAACCTGTCGCCGCATCGCCGACGACCACGCCCCCGACCACCGTGTCCAGGTCACCCGCCTGCGAGCTGGCCTACCACTCTTCGGTAGACAAACAGTTGGCAAAATGACCGGCCCGACGCGGGCAACGGTGGCAAGCTCCACACAGTGACTCCCTTCGGGGGGTTGGGACTCCCTTCGGGGGGTTGGGACTCCTTCCGGGGAGTCGGGGCTCCCTCCGGGGAGTTCGGTCCACGCGCACCAGGCACGGACTTTGCACGACGCCGACGCAGCCCGTCGGTCAGATCGACTTCGGAAGATCTACAACACACGCCGACGCAGCCCGTCGGTTTATGAGGAGAGTGGAATACAACGTGAGTATCAATTCATTCGGCGCGCGCGGGACCCTGGAGGTCGGCGACGAGTCCTACGAGATCTTCCGTCTCAACGCGGTACCCGGCACCGAGAAACTCCCCTACTCGCTCAAAGTGCTCGCCGAAAACCTGCTGCGCACCGAAGACGGCGCCAACATCACCGAAGAGCACATCAACGCCCTCGCCAACTGGGACCCGAGCGCCCAGCCCAACATCGAGATCCAGTTCACGCCCGCCCGCGTGATCATGCAGGACTTCACCGGCGTTCCCTGCGTGGTCGACCTGGCCACCATGCGTGAGGCCGTCACCGCCCTGGGCGGCGATCCCAACAAGGTGAACCCCCTCTCGCCCGCCGAGATGGTCATCGACCACTCGGTGATCCTCGACGTGTTCGGCCGCGCCGACGCCTACGAGCGCAACGTCGAGCTGGAGTACGAGCGCAACTCCGAGCGCTACCAGTTCCTGCGCTGGGGTCAGGGCGCGTTCGACGACTTCAAGGTCGTCCCCCCGGGCACCGGCATCGTGCACCAGGTCAACATCGAGTACCTGGCCCGCACCGTCATGGTGCGCAACGGCCAGGCCTACCCCGACACCTGCGTCGGCACCGACTCGCACACCACCATGGAGAACGGCCTGGGCGTGCTCGGCTGGGGCGTCGGCGGTATCGAGGCCGAGGCCGCGATGCTCGGCCAGCCGGTGTCGATGCTCATCCCGCGCGTCGTCGGCTTCAAGCTGACCGGCGAGATCCAGCCCGGCGTGACCGCCACCGACGTGGTGCTCACCGTCACCGACATGCTGCGCAAGCACGGTGTCGTCGGCAAGTTTGTCGAGTTCTACGGCAAGGGCGTGGCCGAGGTTCCGCTGGCCAACCGCGCCACCCTGGGCAACATGAGCCCCGAGTTCGGCTCCACCTGCGCGATCTTCCCGATCGACGAGGAGACCATCAACTACCTGCGGCTCACCGGTCGCGACGACCAGTCGCTCGCTCTGGTCGAGGCCTATGCCAAGGAACAGGGCATGTGGCACGACACCGAGAACGAGCCGGTGTTCTCCGAGTACCTCGAACTCGACCTGGGCACCGTCGTCCCGTCGATCGCCGGCCCGAAGCGCCCGCAGGACCGCATCCTGCTGTCGGAGTCGAAGGTCGCCTTCCGCAAGGACATCCACAACTACGTCGAGGAGGGCCTGACCCCGGCCCACACCCAGCTCGACGAGGCCGTCGAGGAGACCTTCCCGGCATCCGATCCGGCCACGCTGAGCTTCGCCGAGGACGACGCGGTCGTCGTGCAGTCGGCGGCCAACGGCGCCGAGGGCCGGCCGACCAAGCCGATCAAGGTTGTCGACTCCGAGCGCGGCGAGTTCATCCTCGACCACGGCGCCGTCGTGGTCGCCGGTATCACCTCGTGCACCAACACCTCCAACCCGTCGGTCATGCTCGGTGCCGCTCTGCTGGCCAAGAACGCCGTCGAGAAGGGCCTGTCGACCAAGCCGTGGGTCAAGACCAACATGGCGCCCGGTTCGCAGGTCGTCACCGACTACTACGAGAAGGCCGGCCTGTGGCCGTACCTGGAGAAGCTGGGCTACTACCTGGGCGGCTACGGCTGCACCACCTGCATCGGCAACACCGGTCCGCTGCCGGAGCAGATCTCGCAGGCGATCAACGACAACGACCTGTCGGTCGCCGCGGTCCTGTCCGGCAACCGTAACTTCGAGGGCCGCATCTCCCCCGACGTCAAGATGAACTACCTGGCCTCGCCGCCGCTGGTCATCGCCTACGGCCTCGCCGGCACCATGGACTTCGACTTCGAGTCGCAGCCGCTCGGCCAGGACACCGACGGCAACGACGTGTTCCTCAAGGACATCTGGCCGTCGGCCCAGGAGATCGACGACACCATCAAGAACGCCATCAGCCAGGACATGTTCCGCAAGTCCTACGCCGATGTGTTCAAGGGTGACGAGCACTGGCGCAACCTGTCCACCCCCGAAGGTGACACCTTCGCGTGGGGCGAGGATTCGACCTACGTGCGCAAGGCCCCGTACTTCGACGGCATGACGATGGAACCGGCTCCGGTCTCCGACATCAAGGGTGCCCGCGTGATGGCGGTTCTGGGCGACTCGGTCACCACCGACCACATCTCGCCCGCCGGCCCGATCAAGCCCGGCACCCCGGCCGCGCAGTACCTCGACTCGCACGGTGTGGCCCGCAAGGACTACAACTCGCTGGGCAGCCGCCGCGGCAACCACGAGGTGATGATCCGCGGCACGTTCGCCAACATCCGTCTGCAGAACCAGCTGCTCGACGGTGTATCCGGCGGCTACACCCGCGACTTCACCCAAGAGGGTGGCCCGCAGTCGTTCATCTACGACGCCTGCGAGAACTACAAGAAGGCCGGTATCCCGCTGGTCGTCCTCGGCGGCAAGGAGTACGGCTCCGGTTCGTCGCGTGACTGGGCCGCCAAGGGCACCGTCCTGCTGGGCGTCAAGGCCGTCATCACCGAGTCGTTCGAGCGTATCCACCGCTCCAACCTCATCGGTATGGGCGTGGTGCCGCTGCAGTTCCCCGAGGGCGAATCGCACAAGTCGCTGGGTCTGGACGGCACCGAGGTGATCGACATCGTCGGCATCGAGAAGCTCAACGAGGGCATCACCCCGGCGACGATGAAGGTCACCGCCACCAAGGAGGACGGCTCGGTCATCGAGTTCGACGCCAAGGTGCGCATCGACACACCCGGTGAGGCCGACTACTACCGCAACGGCGGCATCCTGCAGTACGTGCTGCGCAACATGATCAACAGCTGAGCTGATCGTGCCCAAGGTCAGTGATGACCGGCTCGCCGCGCGTCGTCGGGAAATTCTCGACGGCGCGCGGCGCTGCTTTGCGGAGTACGGATACGACGGCGCGACAGTCTCCCGGATCGAGAAGGCCACCGGACTGTCGCGGGGTGCGATCTTTCACCACTACAAGGACAAGGAGGCCTTGTTCCTGGCCCTTGCCCACGAAGACACCGAACGGATGGCCGATGTGGCCGCCGAGCAGGGCCTCGTGCAGGTGATGCGCAACGTGCTGGCCAACCCGGCCGATTTCGACTGGCTGGCCACCCGGCTGGAGATCGCCCGAAAGCTGCGCACCGACGACTCGTTCCGCGCGGCGTGGCTGGCGCATTCGGCTGAACTGGACGCCGCCACTCACGCGCGCCTGGAGCGCGGCCGCGAGGCGGGCAGGCTCCGCAACGACGTGCCCACCGATGTGCTGCAGAGCTACCTGGATCTGGTTCTCGACGGTCTGATCAGCAGGCTGGCATCCGGGCAGCCCACCGACGACCTGACCGCGGTGCTCGATCTGGTGGAGGAGTCGGTACGCATCGAGCGGTAGGCGAAACGCGCACGCCCTGCCCGGGTGTCGTGTCGTTCGACCGAAGGGTCGACGTCGCGCCACCTGGGTTCGGGCGGTACCTCTTGGGTAGGGTCAGGGGCATCCGACGATCCCGACACCGTCACCCATCATTCCCGGCCCGGAAGAGCACGCAATGAAACCAGGTGCAGTCTTCGCCGAGCACTACCGCGTGCTCTCGCAGCTCGGCGTGGGCGGCATGGGCGAGGTGTACCTCGTCGAGAACGTCCGGCTCGGCCGCCGCGAAGCACTCAAACTGCTACACACCACCGGCGATGACGAGGCGGTGACCCGGTTCGAGCGTGAGGCGCGCACCGCGGCCCGCCTCAGTCACCCGTCCATCGCCGGCATCTACCACTACGGCACCGAGGACGGCCGACCGTGGTTCACGATGGTGTATGTCGAGGGTACCGACCTCACCAATGCCACGCTCACCGACGCCGAGGCCATCACGGTGCTGCGTTCGGTGGCCGAGGCCATCGACTACGCGCACGATCAGCACGTGGTGCACCGGGATATCAAACCGGCCAACCTGATGGTCAGCCGCAACCGCAGCGGCCGGATCGACCGCGCGTATGTCCTCGATTTCGGGATCGCCCGCCCCGAGGGTGATCCGCGGATCACGCACGCCAACATGTACATCGGCACCGTCGCCTACTCCGCGCCGGAGACGTTCGCGGGTGACGCGGTGGGTGCCTCGGACATCTACTCCCTGGCGTGCACGGCCTTCGAACTGCTCAGTGCGAAGACACCGTTCGACGCCGACACGGTCACCCAGCTGATGATCGCCCATGCCAGCTGGCCGCCGGCCAAACTGTCGCAGTACCGGGAGGACCTGGCAGCGGCCGATCCGGTGTTCGACCGGGCGCTGGCAAAGGAGCCCGAGGACCGCTACGGATCGTGCGTGGAGTTCGTCGACGCCCTCGAGCAGGCGATCCGGACGTCCCCGACCGGCGGTTCCGGCTCTGCGGCGTTCCCCGTACAGTCCCCGGGTGGTCCGGTATCGGGACCGCAGAGTGGCTTCGCACCGCAACGCGACCCGCGGACGCCACCCCCGTCCGGGCCGCATGCCCCCCATCAGGCTCCCCCGGTGTCGAATCCTCCCGGCTCGAACCCACAGGGTGTGCCCGTCTACGGTTCCACTCCGCAGACACCGATGGGCTACACACCCAACCCCCAGTCGTCCAGTCCCCAGTCGTCCAACCCCCAGTCGTCCAACCCGCAGAACCTCATCCCCATCCAGACGCCACAACACCCGCCATCCCAGCACCCCACACCTCCGCCGGGCCGGCAGGGTGGCTACGGCTATGGCCCGGGAGTCCAGGGCACTCCGCCGTACGGTGGCGGTGTCGCAGGCGGTCAGGGTCCGGGTGGCACGTCTCCCCTGGGCCTGTATTCGGGCGCACAGGCCACCGGCGGTCAGCCGTCGGGTGGCACCGGGTCGGGCGGTATGTCGAAGAAGGCGCTGGGCTGGTTGATCGGCGCCGGCGTCCTCATCCTGGTGGTGGCGATCGTGGCGTTCGTGCTGATCGGTCGTTCCGGCGGCGGCGATGGTACCGATGATCCGGTGGCCTCGTCCTCGTCGGTGAGTTCGTCGTCGGTGTCGTCGACGGCCAACACCGCCGGAACCATCGACTCGTCGGGGTATGTGTTCAACGGTTCGGCCACCGGCACCCCGCGCAGTTGCCGCTGGATCCGGGTGGTGCCGCTGGCCACCGCACAGACCGGCAAGTACGGCAAGATGTCCAGCGAGATCGTCAACCAGCTCGGCTGCATCAACGTCAAGCTGGAAACGGTGATGAGCCGCTGCAAGGAGCTCATGCCCAACGAGTCCGGCTACTGCGCCTTCTGGGATCCGCAGGGCGTGCTGTCAGGCAAGGCGCAGTCCGGTCGCCCACTGCTGATCATCCTGCGCAAGACGTGCCTGGACCGCGAGAACAAGACCAAATGGTCTGCGGGACCCATCGGCGACGACTGCATCACCTACCCCAAACAGCCCTGAGCGCCCCACATCTGCGCGCCGGGCGTCAGGTGTGGGTGAAACCGGGCAACTGACCTGGCCGTCGAGCCGTCGGGATCAGGCGAGTTCGATCAGTTCCTGGTACTCCTCGCTCCAATGGTCCTCGGTGCCATCGGGCAGCAGTATCACTCGTTGTGGGTCGAGAGCGGCGGCCGCACCCGGGTCGTGGGTCACCAGCACGACCGCTCCCTTGTAGGAACGCAGGGCGTCGAGGACTTGTTCACGCGAGACCGGGTCGAGGTTGTTGGTGGGCTCATCCAGGAGCAGCACGTTGGCGGCCGACGAGACGAGACCGGCCAGCGCCAGGCGTGTCTTCTCACCGCCGGACAGGGTTCCGGCGGGCTGGTCGAGTTGTGGGCCGGTGAACATGAACGCGCCGAGCAGCCCACGCAGATCCTGCTCACCGGCGTCGGGGGCGGCGTGCCGGATGTTCTCCCACACGCTCGCATGATCGTCGAGAGTGTCGTGTTCCTGGGCGAAATAGCCGATCTTGCAACCGAATCCGGGTTCGAGCTGCCCCAGGTCCGGCTTCTCCACGCCCGCCAGGATCTTCAGCAGCGTGGTCTTGCCCGCACCGTTGAGACCGAGCACCACCACGCGTGAACCCTTGTCGATGGCCAGGTCGACGCCGGTGAAGATCTCCAGGGATCCGTACACCTTGGTCAGGTCGCTGGCCATCAGCGGCGTACGGCCACACGGGGCGGGTTCGGGGAACCGGATCTTGGCGGTCTTGTCGGCCACCCGCTCGTCGTCGAGGGCGTCGATCATCCGGTCGGCGCGTTTGAGCATGTTCTGCGCGGCGGTGGCCTTGGTGGCCTTGGCGCCGAGTTTGGCGGCCTGCGCGCGCAGCGCCGACGCCTTCTTCTCGGCGTTGGCACGTTCACGTTTGCGCCGCTGTTCGTCGGTGGCGCGGGCGTCCAGGTAGCGCTTCCAGCCCATGTTGTAGATGTCGGCCTCGCCGCGCACCGCGTCGAGGAACCACACCCGGTTGACGACGTCGGCGAGCAACTCGACGTCGTGGCTGATCACCACCAGCCCGCCGTCGTGGTTCTGCAGGAAGCCACGCAGCCAGGTGATGGAGTCGGCGTCGAGGTGGTTGGTGGGCTCGTCGAGCAGGAGCGTGGTGTCGGACTTGCCGGAGCCGTCGGAGGCCGCGAACAGGATCCGCGCCAGCTCGATGCGCCGGCGCTGACCACCGGACAGGGTGCGCAGCGGCTGGGCGAGCACCCGGTCTGGCAGGCCGAGACTGCTGCAGATGCGGGCGGCCTCGGACTCGGCGACGTAACCGCCGAGCGCGGCGAAGCGTTCCTCGAGGCGGCCGTACTTGGCGACGGCCTTGTCGCGGACCTTGTCGTCGGCCGACTCGGCCATCAGCGCCTGCTGCTTCTCCATCTGGTGCAGGATCGCGTCGAGGCCGCGGGCCGAGAGCACCCGGTCCTTGGCGATCACATCCAGATCGCCTTCCTTCGGGTCCTGCGGCAGGTAGCCGAGTTCTCCGCTGCGCAGGATCGCGCCGGCGTAGGGTTCGGTCTCCCCCGCCAGGATGCGCAGCGTGGTGGTCTTACCGGCGCCGTTGCGCCCGACGAGACCGATGCGGTCTCCGGGCTGGATGCGTAGCGCCGATCCGGGCGCCGACAGCAACGTCCGCGCACCGGCTCGGACCTCAAGGTCGGTCGCGGTAATCACGACGGGCCAGTCTACCGGTGATACGTGATCAAACCCGCATCGTTTGTCGGTGCCACGCTACGACCGCATCCAGCGTGTCCACGGCTCACCACGCATACACAGGAAATCAGAGCGACGCAGGTCACGACGATCAGCCAAAAGCGGTGGATACCACATCACCGACCACCCAGGTTGGAAATAAGACAGCACACCACTAGGCTAGGTTAGCCTCGCCTCATACGACGGAGACACCACCTGTGCCAACATTACTCCCGATCGGCAGACCCTCGCGCAGTCCCAGTCTGTGCACGGTCATCTGCTGTTACACCGCGCAGCGGTGGGATCTGCTGATCGACGGAATCGGCGCGGCGGCAACCCAACTCCACGAAGGCGACCGGCTCGTCGTGGTTGTCGACCACAACCCTGAACTGCAGGCACGCCTCATCCGGCATTTCGGTGCCGACGGCGCCTTCCCCACCGACGACGCACCGGATCTGCACGTCGTCGCCAACACCCAGACCAAGGGCCTGTCCGGGGCCCGCAACACCGGCATCGACCACGCCGATCAGGACGTGATCGTCTACCTCGACGACGACGCCGTCCTGCGCCCCGGCGCGCTCGATCACCTGCGTTCGGTGATGCACTCGCGACCCGAGGTGGTCGCCGTCGGCGGTGGCGTCCACGCGGCCTGGGAAGGACGCACACCGCGCTGGTTTCCCGACGAGTTCGGCTGGGTCGTCGGCTGCGACTATCGCGGCATCGCCGCCTCGGGCAGCCAGGTGCGCAACCCGATCGGCGCCGCGATGGCCGTCCGCAGACCCGAACTGGTCAAGATCGGCGGCTTCAGCTCCGCTCTCGGCCGCGTCGGCACCCTGCCCGTGGGCTGTGAGGAAACCCTGATGGGTATCGAGCTGCGCAACACCTTTCCCCGGTCCACGGTGATCCGGGACAGCGGGTTCGCCGTCGACCACCACGTGCCGCAGGCCCGCCAGACGGTCGGCTACTACCTGTCACGGTGCCGTCATGAAGGCCGCTCCAAGGCCAAGTTGAGCGCCATCGCAGGCCCGGAATCGGCGTTCTCCGCCGAGACCTCCTACCTCACCCGCACCATCACCAGTGGGGTGGTGCGCTACCTCGGGCAGTTCGGCCGCGGCGACATCTTCGCCCCGGCGCGCCTGCTGATCATGGTCCTGGGTGTGTTCGCGACCGGCATGGGCACCGTGCTCGGAACGGTCGGCAGCGGCGTGGGAAGGTCCCGGCGCCGGGCGCGCACCCTGCCGACGCTGACCAATCCGATCACCCGCGAGGACCTCGTCTCGATCGTGATCCCCACCGTCGGCCGCGATCAGGTACTCAAGACGGTGCGGGCGGCGTTGGCACAGCAGGAGGTGAACCTCGAGGTCATCGTCGCCGACAACCGGCCGGGCACCGGCGACACCACCCGGATCCTGTCGGTCATCGACGACCCGCGCCTGCGGATCGTGCCCGAACCGGTTCCAGGCGCCTCCCGGGCCCGCAACACCGGCATGGCCGCCGCCCGCGGGACCGTCATCGCCCTCACCGACGACGATGCTATCCCCGAACCCCGTTGGGCCGCACAGATTCTCGATGTGTTCGTGCGTGACCGCACCAGGTCGATCGCGATGGTCACCGGCCGGGTGGTGAGCACCGAATCCCCCACCGAACTGCAGACCATGTTCGAGGACGGGGGCATCTTCGACAAAGGTGACGACGCCAAGATCTGGACGATCGAACAGCGGCCACATCTCGATGATCTCGCCGGCTATGCCGAACACCGGGTGTTCTTCCCCTACTCCACGGGCCCGGTCGGGGGCGCCGGCAACTGCGCGATCGCCCGCGAGGCGGCGGGCGACATCGGCGGCTTCGACGAGCGGCTGGGACCGGCCACCCCGACGCTCGGCGGCGAGGACCTGGACTACCTGCGCACCGCGCTGTTCCGGAACTGGGCGATCTATTACCAGCCGAGTGCCGTGGTGAGCCATTACCACCGTGACAACCTCGCCGACCTGCGCACCCAGTGCTGGGGTTACGGCACCGGCATGTCCGCGTGCCTGACCAAACTGGTGGCCTCCCGCCACCTCGCCGGGCTGCTGCTCAGGTTCCCCGCCGGGGTGCGGGAACTGTTCGCTCCCGGTTCCAACCTGAATTCCCGGTACCCCGACACCTGGCCCTTCCACCTGCGCGTCATCGAGGTGTCCGGCTACCTCGCTGGCCCCCTTCTGTACGCGAAAAGTGCGTGGAACGTCCGCAGGCGAGCCACCCGAACGAACCACCTGGGAGATCGCACGTGACTTTGGTCGACCGGCCCGGCCCGGGCCCCTCCGACATCACCGAGACCGGAAGACACCGGCTCGACGACCTTCAGACCGCCGTGGCGACCCCGGCCGCACGGCCCGTGTCCTACGGCTGGCATCCCCGCGCCGCACTGTGGACAGCCCTCACCGTCGCGGCCGTCGCGCTCGTCGTCGCCGTCCTGGACTGGTCGGGTGTCGCCGTTCCCGGTGTCATCCGGATCCCCGCGGTGCTCCTCGCGGTCTTCCTGCTGCCCGGCGTGCCGATCGTGGTGGCGCTGCGCATTCCCGGTCGCGCCCTGGCCACGGCCCTGATCGTGTCCGCGTCACTGTCGGTGAACATCCTCGTCACCCAGATATCAATGGTGCTCGAGCAGTGGCATTCGGCGCAGACCCAGACCATTCTGCTGGTCGTCGGGCTCGTCGCGTCGATCGCCGCGTTCCGGACGGTGCCCGCTGACGTCCGCACCGGGCCGCTCGGTCTGGCCCGGGCGCACTGGACCCCGACCCGGCTGGCGATGCTCGCCGCGCTCGCGGTCTCGCTGGCTCTGTTCATCGTCGCCGCACGCGGCCTCGACATCCTGCAGGCAGGTCCCTACGGGGTGATCTCGCTGGTCGGACCGTGGTACTTCCTCGGTCTGCTGCTGCTGGTCGCCACGATCGTCCTCACCCTGCGCGCCGGGCACATCGATCACATCGTGATGACCGCGGCCGCCGCCCTGGCCGTCGTCTACAACACGATGCTGGTCGCGGTGGCCACCGGTGAGGCGTCGGTGCCCACCGCCTTCGTCCACCGCGGATTCGTCTCGGTCCTGGCTGCATCACACCGGCTGCCCGATCTGGAGGACGCCCGCTATAGCTGGGCCGGTTTCTTCTCGCTGGCCACCCATATCCAGGAGTCGGCAGGGTTCACCGATCTGACCGACGTGCTGTTCTGGGCGCCGGTCGTGTTCGGTCCCCTGATGTGTTTCGGCCTGTACGCCATCGCGTGGGCGATCGGCGGCAATGCCCGCATCGCCTGGATGGCGGTACTGCTGTACCAGGCGTTCAACTGGTATCAGCAGGACTACTTCGCCCCCCAGGCCGTCGCAGGCCTCGGCTATGTCGCCATCCTGGGCACGATGCTGTGGCAGCTGCGCCGCTCCCCGCTGCCGGCGCCGGCCGGGCTCGACCGGGTCCTTCCCGGCCGGCTGGGCGAGGTGCTCAGCCTCGCCCGGCGCACCCCGGGACGGGTGCCGGGCTTCGGTTCGGGGCGGACGCCGGCCGTCGGCGCCACCCTGCTGCTGATCATCACCGCCAACACCGTGTCGCATCAGATGACGCCGATGCTGACCGTGCTCGCACTCGCCGCCTTCGCGGTCACCGGTACCACCCGATACCGCACTTTGTGGCTGGCGGCCGGCCTGGTGTTCGCCGCGTGGTTCAGTTACGGCGCCACCGATTTCTGGATGGGACACCTCAACTCGCTGTTCAACGAGGTCGGCCAGATCGGCTACTCGGTCAACCGCGGCGTGGGCCAGCGCCTCAACGGCGACCCCACCTACAAGAGCATGCAGTACCTGCGGATAGCCGCCTCCGGTGCCTTTGTCGTCGTGGCGTTCATCGGCTGGCTCACCTGCCGGGGCCGGCGAGCCTGGCTCGTGTCCGGCCTGCTGTGCGCCGCGCCGTTCGTGCTGGTGACGCTGCAGAGCTACGGCGGCGAGATGATCATCCGTGTGTTCCTGCTGGCCTCCCCCACGCTGGCGCCGTTCGTGGCCATCGCCCTGGTCAAACTCTCGCGGAAGCTGCGCCGCCTGCCCACCGTGCTGGTCACGGTGGTGGCGATCATCCTGACGCTGGGGATGGGTGTGCTCGAAACCACCAACCGCGGTCTGAACGCCGCGTTCGAGGCCTCCACCCCGGCCGAGGACGCCCTCACCCAGGGACTGATCAACAAGATCCCGCCGAACTCGTCGGTGATGGTGTTCAGTCACGCCCCGCATTCGGTGGGTGCGCGCCGCGCGCTGGACCCCGACAGCCCGATCGTCGGCTACATCGACAGCTTCCCGTGCCTGGACAACCTCGCGCAATGTACCGAGAACCGGCAGCCCGACTACGTGCTGATCACCCACCAGGGCATCGAGATGATGGACCTGCAGCTGGGTAAGCCGGCCGAGGAGATGGAGTCCGATATCGCCGCGCTCGAGAAGCTCGAGGACTACACGATGTTCATCGAGACCGATTCGGTGCGGATTCTGCACTTCGTGGATGCGCCGGCGGTGGACCTGTCGGCAGAACTCGCCCGTTCCGAAGGTAAGGACAACTGATGGCCGCCGCCATGCTCATCTTCGCCGGTATCTTCATCGTCGCCGGAGCCGTCCTGCAGGAACGTGAGGTCGGTGACCGGGGTTCGGTGGGCCGCGGTGCGATCGCCCACGCGATCGGCGCGGGCACCCTCGTCTTCACGGTTTTCGCCGCCATCCTGACGTTCCAGCGGCTTGTCGAGCTGGCATGGTGACAGCGCGCGCCCGGCGGGTGCGACCGGCCGTCGTCGCCGCCCTCGCCGCCGGTCTGGTCCTCACCTCGTGTGGTGATTCCGGTGGAAGCGATTCCGCCGCTGATGCATTGAACTGCGACCATCGCGCGACGATCAGCGGTGTGGCACCCCCGCACGCGATCGAGGGCACCTGGCAGTCGGTGTTCATCGATGACTTCAACCGGTGCGAGCTCGGCGAGAACTGGTCGGCCTACGACGGCCGTCCGGGCGGCGCCAAGTACGGCAAGTGGCATCCGTCGATGGTGTCGATCGACAACGGTGCGCTGCGCCTGCACAGCAAACGCGACGGTGACGACTGGAAGATCGGTGGCGTGTCCAACTGGCCGGTGACCCAGAAATACGGCCGCTGGGAGGTGCGGTACCGGGTCGAACGCAGCGCCGACATCTCCTACCACTTCCTGTTGTGGCCGCAGAACGAGAAATGGCCACCGGAGATCGATTTCGCCGAGGATGTGTCGTCCGGGCGCGACGAGATCACTGCCTTCCTGCACTGGAAGGACGGCAAGGAGAAGCGAAAAGCCAAGGCGCACATAGCAGGTGACTTCACCGACTGGCGCACGGTCGGCGTGGAGTGGGCGCCGGGCATCGTCCGTTATCTCCTCGACGGCAAGGTGTGGGCGATCTCCCGATCGCCGGACCGCGCCCCGACCACACCGATGTGGCTGGGTCTGCAGATGGGTGCGGGCGCCTGCGCGCTGCGTGCGGAATGGGGCATGGCGCCGTGCACGCGCGCCGAACCGCGGCCACTCGAGTCCTCGGTCGACATCGACTGGGTCGCCGTCTACGACGTGATGACCTCGTACGCGTCGCTGGACAAGAGCGGTTACTTCGACAACGCCCCCGGCGCGGTCGATCTGACCGACTCCTGATCGGGGGTCGGGCCGGTGCGGACGAATGCGCGCACCCCCCGGATGAGTGGGACGATCACCAGCAGCACGATCAGCGCCTCCGAAGCGATGGTGGACCAGCCGACGGCGACGATCCCGTGGCCGCCGAGCAGTGCGGTGGCGAGTCCCAGGTTGACGAGCGCCCCGGCGACCTGCGCGGCGAGCGCGGGCCACAGCCGGTTCCGGACCCTGCTGACCGCGACGAAGATGAGCCCGACCGCCGCGAGCGGCAGTGCCGCCGACGCGACCCGCAGGAGCGGGGTCCCGTTGTCCGCGTAGTCGTCGCCGGCCAGGCGCAGGAACAGCGGCCCGATCGTCGACAGCCCGGCCGTCGCCGCGCCGGCGACACCCATCATGATGGCGATGAAACGGTAGGTGAGGTGGCGCAGATCGGTGCTGCCGGCACTCGCCTCGGCGACGTACGGCCCGATCAGCATCGTCAGCAGCACGATCACCGCGGTGATGAGCTGCCACACCATCGCGAAGTAGGCGTTCTGTCCGGCGCCGACCTGGCCGATCACGATCATCGGCAGCAGCAGTGGCGTCAGCGAACTCGCCACATAGATCCCGTAGTTGCCGACGATGAACCGCCGCTGGTCACGCCAGGACGGCAGCACCTGCGGCACGGGCACGACAGCGCGGCGCCGGATCTCCCGGATGACGATCACCCACAGGATGACGGCCCCGATCAGCGCGGTCAGCACCCACGTTGCCACGATCCCCTGCCGGCCCGCCACGGCTGCGACAGCCGCGGCCGCAACGAGTTTGACCACCGCGTGCACGATGTTCTTGGCAGCCGACCACTCGGCACGTTGCAGGCCGATACAGACGTGGTCGATCAGTGCGAACAACGACAGCGAGGCGACCGCCACCGGGAAGAAGGCCATCTGCCACACATCGGCGAACATCTCCTCGACCGGCCCGAACGCGAGGAATCCGGCGGCCAGTAATCCGCCGAACAGCACACCGACGGCGAGTCCGTCGGTCAGCAGCCGCGCCGACGCCGGCCCCGCGACCGGCAGGAACCGCTCGAAGTACGCACCGAGACCGAGGTTGCCGAAGGCGGCCAGCATAGACGCCGCGAAGACGACCGCCGCCGCCGCACCCACCTCGGTGGCGGGATACAGCCGGCCGATCACGATCCAGTAGATCAAACCCAAACCGGCCGTAGCGATCCCGGAGATCGCTACGGCCAGTGAGTTTCGGGCTATTCCCGGCTGGGAGGGGCTCACCCGGCCAGTTCGTCGGCGGTGGCCGCGACGGCGCTGCCGGCCCGGACCCCGTGCCGCACAGAAGCGCGGTGTGCCTTCCAGTGCTGCCATTCCTGGCGGATGGTGCGCAGCACGCGCATGCCGTCGCTGTAGGCGTTCAGATTGCTGCGGCCGTGCAGGCGAGGTCCTTCGAAGCTGCCGACCTCGGTGATCTTGATACCCGCGGTGGCCAGGCGCACGTTGATGACGGTCTCGATCTCGAATCCGTCGCCCCACTGCGCCCGCGAGTACTGCGTGGGCGGCAACTCCATGAGCTCGGCGTGACGCGACCAGAAGGCGTTGTACCCGTAGCAGAGGTCGGAGAACTTGGTGTGGAAGGCGACGTTGACGATCGTGTTCAGGCCCTTGTTGCCGATGCGGCGCAGCGTGGTGATGTCGGTGCTGCCGCCGCCGTCGACGAAGCGGCTGCCCTTGGCGAAGTCCGCGCCGTCGGTGAGCGCCTTGACGAACAGCGGGATCTCGGCCGGATCGGTCGAACCGTCGGCGTCGATCATCACAATGATGTCGCCGACGCAGGCCTCGATGCCGCAGGCGAGCGCGTTGCCCTTGCCGGAACGGCTCTGGACCACGAAAGTCGCTTCGGGCCACAGCGATTGGGCGACGGCCACCGTGTCGTCGGAGGAGTTGCCGTCGACGAAGACGATCTGGTCGATCCCGCCGGGCATGCGGTGGGCGACGTAGGGCAGGTTCTTGGCCTCGTTCATCGCGGGGATGATCACGGAAACCGTCGGCCGGCTCTGCTGCGCGGCGGAGTCCGCTCCGACCGGTAGCTCGGTCACGTTGTCGGTTCGTCCGTCGTTACCGGAAGCGTCGTGCATGTCTGGACCCTGTCGTTGCTGAGGTTCTCGTAGCTGAGGTTCTCGTGGCCGAGGTGCATGGCCGAGGCTCTAAGCGATCATTAAGCTACGGCTATTTAACAAGGCTAGCCTAATCAAAACAAGGTGGTCCTAAGTGAGTGCCCTCACAGCCGTCCCGCCGGTCGGCCGCCCACCGGCTGTACGGCTTGTCCGGTTTGGCTACGGTGATCGGGTGATCATGCCCGCGTCCCCACCGCCGCGTCGCCCTGCACGGCACCGGCGACCGTTCGGCCGATGCCGGTGACCGGACCCCGAATCGGGCTGAGCGACCGCATCCACCTCGGCGAATCCGCAACTGCACTCATCGGGCCCGTCGACCTCCCGGATCTGGAAACGGTGCGGAGGAACCTCGACGCATTCGCATCGTTCGGCCCCGCGACCCGCATCGCCCTGCGCCCCGACCCGGACGGCCGCCGCTGGATCCACGACCCCCGGCGTCTGCTCGACACGATCGAGGTCGTCGACGAACCGGCAGACCCCCTCGACCTACTGGTGCCCGACGGCCGGCCGAACGCACCGATGCGGATCACCCTCGCGGGCAGGTACCTGCGTACCGACCACGAGCATGGGGTGGGTGAGATCCGGTTCGGCCTCCTCGCGCACCAGATCATCACCGGGGCGGTGTCCCCCCAAGACCCGGTGATGCTCGCGCAGATCTCCCGGCGCTGGGACGGTCTGGCAACGGCCGGGCTGCGGGTCTTCGGGTCCCGTCCCACCCGGGTGTTCGACGTGCTCCGATCGATGCGCGAAACCAAGCGCACACCGGCCGGGCCCGAGTTCCCCATCGATGCGGGCGCCCCCGCCACGACGCCACCGCCGAACCTCGGACCGCACACCGTGGCCGTGGCCGCGATGCCGGCGGACGCTCTCGGTGACCTTCGGGCGTGGCGGGATGCGACGCTCCCGGGCACCAGCCTGTTCGCCCTGGTCGTCAGCGGACTCACCCGTGCCCTGGTCCGGGCGGGTATCACCGTCGACGACGTCGGCACCCTGCCGGTCGACCTGCGCAGGTACCTGCCGCGCGGCACCAACCCGTTGGCGAATTTCGTCTCCGGAATCCAATTACCCCTGCGGGACGGGAATGATCCGGCTCGCCTGCACGACGACCTGACCGCCGCCGTCGCGTCGGGGCGCCCCATCGTCTCCCTGGCCCGGGTCACCGCACTCTCGCGCGCGGCGCAGTTGCTGTCTCCGGACGGCCGGCACGCCACGATGCTGCCCCCGAAGACGCCGCTGGTGTTCACCGGGATTCAGGCCCACCAGCAGCTGATGGACAGCTTCCCCTGGATCGACCGGGACAATTCGGTGTATGTGACCGGCACCCGTCCCGCGGTCCCGAACGGCATCACCCTGCAGTCGGCGACCATCCACGATCGCCTGCTGATCAGCGCGTCCTTTCAGCCCGAGCTGCATTCACCCGAACGCATCCGCGAGGCGCTCACCGCGTTCGCGACCGACCCGGCCGGTGTGCTGCACCGTCCTGGATAGCAAGTCGTCCGGAATATGGAATTTCGCAAACCCCCCATCCTTTAGATTAGGCTAACCTCTGATCCGGACCGGAGTGGCCGGAGAATGACCGCTGTGGTCGCCGTATCGCCCCTCATCGTTGATTGGATTCGAGCATCTGCGCATGATTCCCGAAGTCACCCTCAGCTCACCCATGACGCCCGGCGGGGCACCGAGCTGGCCGGGCGCCGTCTGGATCGGGGTGGCCGACATCGCGGACCTGCTCCGCGACGGCCGGACCGGACAGTTCCTCGGAGTCGTGCCGGATGTCGAGGGCTATGCGAGCGCGCGGATCCTGATCCGGGACGGGCTGATCCCGCTGGAGTTCGCGCACGTTCCGCTGGTCAACGGCCGCGCGCTGCTGCCGATTCCGGAAACGGAGACACCTGCCGCGACCTCGGCACTGCCACCGATGTCGGTGGTCCTGTGTACCCGCGAACGACCCGACGATCTGCGCGGGGCCCTGAACTCTCTGCTACGGGTCGACTACCCCGACTTCGAGATCATCGTCGTCGACAACGCGCCTGTCACCGACGGCACCGCTCGCGTCGTCGCCGCGATCGATGATCCGCGAGTGCGCCGCGTGGTGGAGCCGATCGCCGGCCTGTCGGCCGCCCGCAATGCCGGAGTGCACGCCGCCCGGCACGACATCATCGCCTACACCGATGACGACGTGGTCGCCGATCCGGGCTGGCTGCGCGGACTGGCGACGGGGTTCACCCGCGCCGACGACGTCGCCTGCGTAGCGGGTCTGGTGCCGAGCGGCGAACTGCGCACCCTCCCTCAGGCCTACTTCGATTGGCGGGTGTCCTGGGCCGACAACATCGAACCCCGGGTGTACCGGCTGTCGGACCCGCCCGAGGATGTACCGCTGTTCCCGTTCCAGATCGGGCGCTTCGGCACGGGCGCCAATTTCGCGGTCCGCCGAGACGTGATCGTCGACCTCGGCCTGTTCGATGAACGGCTCGGCGCGGGTACCGCCACCCGCGGCGGCGAGGACCTCGACATCTTCTTCCGGGTGTTGGCATCGGGACACTGTCTGGCCACCGAACCCTCGTCGATCATCTGGCACCGGCACCGCAGCGACAACGACGCGCTGCTGGCTCAGGCCCGGGGCTACGGCCGAGGTCTCGGCGCGTGGCTGACCAAGGTCGCACTGGACAAGGGCCACCGGCGCCTGGCCCTGTCGGTGCTGCGGCACCGTGGCCGCGCGGTGGCCAGGGCGGGGCGCGCCTACTGCGCGATCGCGGCACCCCCGCCGGCGTTCCTGCAGGATGTACCGCGCTCGGTGGGGCGCACCGAGGTGTTGTCGGTACTCGGTGGCCCTAAAGCGCTGTGGCATGAGCAGCGCCGGCTCCGGGCCCGGCAGGCCAATCCATGATGTACCCCGTTCGGTTGAACCGTCGGCAGCGTAACCCGATCCGGCCCCCTCGTTGCTGTCGTCCTCAGCCACCGTTAAGCTGACGACCAATCCAGTGCAATCAAGGCAAGCCTAAACAAAGCAAGGTGATCCTCAGTGACCAGCGACCCGACACTCGACGACCGGGTTCCGTCCCGTACCCAGGTCGCGATCGTCGGCGCCGGACCGGCGGGCCTCACCCTCGGACATCTGCTTCACCTACAGGGCATCGGCTCGGTCATCCTGGAACGCAGCAGCCGCGAGCATGTCGAGCAGCGCCTGCGCGCGGGCATCATCGAGCAGCCCAGCGTCGATCTGCTGGTCTCCGCCGGCCTCGGTGACCGACTGCTGCGCGCGGGCATGGTGCACAGCGGCTTCTACCTGCGCTATGACGACAGCACCCACTACCTGGACTTCCACCCGCACACCGGGCAGCACGCCACCGTCTACGGCCAGCACGAACTGGTCAAGGACCTGATCGCCGCCCGGATCGGGACCCGCCGTCCGCTCCTGTTCGACACCGAGGTCACCGCCATCTCCCCGACCGGGCCGACCGCATCGGTCCGGTACCGGACCGCGGCCGGCGAGCACACCCTCGAGGCCGACTTCGTGGTCGGCGCCGACGGTTTCCACGGTGCCGGCCGTGCGGCGATTCCCGCCGAGGTCCGGGGTGAACTCATCCGCGAATACCCGGTGGCCTGGCTCGGCATCCTCGCCGAATCGACCCCTGCGGCGCCGGAGGGGATGTACTGCCCACACCCCAACGGCCTGTCCGTGCACAGCATGCGCGGCCCCAAGCTGTCCCGGCAGTACCTGCAGGTGCCCGCCGGCACCGAGCTCGGCGACTGGAGCGACGAGCAGATCTGGGACGAGCTGTCGCTACGCTGCTCGGCCGCCGACGCCGCGCCGCTGGAGACCGGGCCGATCATCGAACGGTCGCTCGCTCCCCTGCGCAGTTACGTCTCGAGCACGATGCAGTACGACCGGTTGTTCCTGGCGGGCGACGCGGCGCACATCGTGCCGCCGACCGGCGCCAAGGGACTCAACCTGGCCATCTCCGATACCTGTGTGCTCTCGCACGCCCTGGGTGCGGCACTCAATCACGGCAGCACCGAACACCTGGAGCGTTACACCGCGACGGCCCTGCCGCGCGTGATGGCCGCGCAGCGGTTCTCGGCGCTGCTCACCACCACGCTGCACGCACTGCCCGGCGACGGTTTCACCGAGGCCCTGCGCCGCGCGACGCTCGACCGTTGGGTCGGTTCGCAGGCCGCCCAGCACGAGCTCGGCGAGGTGTACCTCGGCCTGCCGTTCGCCACCGCCCCGACGTTCGGCAGCCCGATCGGCGCGGGAGCGCCGGCGTGAGCGCGGATGCCGGTGTGGCACAGATCATGCCACCCGCTTTGTAAGTTTGGCTAGGCTAGCCTAAGCTTTTCGGAAGTATCGCGAAAAGCCTCAAATCGGTCGCAGGAGAACTCATGGACACCCAGCACGCACTGGCCCGCGCCACTCTCTCAAGCGGTAAGGCCCTGCGGTTGGCGCGCATCAGCGATCCCGCGACCCGCCGCGCCCACATCGTGCCGATGGACCACTCGGTCACCGTCGGCCCGCTCGGCCCGGTCGACCACACCGAACGCATGGTCTCCCTCCTGGCCCGCACCGGCATCAACGCCGTGGTGCTGCACCGCGGCCGGATCAACCATGTGCCGGTCGACGCGTTCTCCAGCATCGGGCTCATCGTCCACCTGTCCGCGGGTACCTCGCTGAGCCTGGACACCGACGCGAAGGTGCTCGTCTCCAGCGTCGAGGCGGCGGTGCGCTCGGGTGCCGACGCCGTCAGCATCCACGTCAACATCGGCTCACACAGCGAGCGTCAGCAGCTGGCCGATTTCGCCACCGTCGCACGCGAATGCGAGGCGCTCGGGGTGCCGCTGCTGGCCATGATGTACGCCCGCGGGCCGCAACAGTCGGGGCCGTCGTCGGCCGCCACACTCGCCCACCTCGCCGCCATCGCCACCGACCTCGGCGCCGACATGATCAAACTCGACTACGCCGGATCGCCCGCGGCCATGCAGGCCGTGGTGGCATCGACACCGGTCCCCGTCTATGTGGCCGGTGGCCCCACCATCAGCGACGACGCCGCCATCGCACTCGGCGCGGAGATCATGTCCAGCGGAGTCGCCGGCCTGAGCTTCGGCCGCAACGTCTTCGACGCGTCCAGCCCCGTCAGGGTCGCGAGCGCGCTCGCCCGGATCGTCCACCAGCGCATCGGCGACACCGAGCGCGTGGCCGCACTCGCCTGATCACACCAGCCCAGCACCACGGCCCGGCATGACCAGCCGGCACACCTCACCACAGCAGAAAGTCAGGTCCATCAACCTATGACCAGCCATGTCGTCGTCACCGACCAGATCGTGCCCGCCGCACCGTCGGAGAACGACCGGAACAGCCAGCATTTCGCGTGGGTCGATGTCCGCAACCTTGAGGGTGCGGCACGTGACGCCGTGGTCCAGGCCGCGATCAACTACGGTCTCGACGGCATCGTCGCCGACGATCCCGCACTGCTCGCGGGCCTGCCGCCGACGGTCCGCCGGATCCTGGCCGGCACCGCCCCGGTTGCCGACAAGACAAAAACCGACAACAAGAAGAAGACGGACAAGAAGTCCGCCGACGACACCGAGCAGGCCCCGTCCTTCACCCCGGACCTGGTGCTGACCGAGGCCGCCGACCTGCGGACCGGTGCCGCCCCCGCGGCCGGTGTGCACGTCGTGGTGTCCGACGCGCCGACGCTCGGCCTTGCCTGCGAGCTCGTCCGGGTGACACCGTGGACGGTGCTGACCTTCACCGATCCCACCAAGATCCCGCTGGAGATCGTGATCGCCGCGGCGGAGAACTCGGGGGGCAAGACCGTCACCGTCGTCAACGACATCGAGGACGCCGGCATCGTCAAGCTGGTGCTGGAGCACGGTTCCGACGGTCTGCTGCTCGCGCCGCGGCACGCCGACGACGTGGTCGCGCTGGTTGACGTGCTCACCCCGGACAACGACAAAATGGAGCTGTCCGAGCTCACCATCACCGACGTCGCCCACATCGGGATGGGTGAGCGCGCCTGCATCGACACCTGCTCGCTCCTCGAACTCGACGAGGGCTGCCTCATCGGCTCGTTCGCCAGCGGGATGTTCCTCTCGTGCAGCGAGACCCATCCGCTGCCGTACATGCCGACCCGACCGTTCCGGTGGAACGCCGGCGCCGTGCACTCGTACGTCATGACCCCCGACAACCGGACCCGCTACGTCAGCGAGCTGCGGGCGGGTCAGCCGATTCTCGCGGTCCGCACCGACGGCTCGGTGCGCGAGGTCCGTATCGGCCGCGTCAAGATCGAACGGCGCCCGCTGATCTCGATCACCGCCACCTCGGCCACCGGCAAGACCATCAATGTCATCGCCCAGGACGACTGGCATGTGCGTCTGCTCGGTCCCGGCGGTTCGGTCAACAACGTCACCGAACTCAAGCCCGGCGATGTGCTGCTCGGCTACGTCCCCACCGAGGCCCGCCACGTCGGTCTTCCGATCACCGAGTTCTGTGAGGAACGCTAACCCGTTCCATGACCTGCTGGTCCGGGTGGCCGACGATCACAACGACGTGATCGCCCTGCGCACCCGGACCGGCACCGTCAGCTACGCCAAACTGCTCCGGCTGATCGATGAGGGCACCGAACGTCTGGAAGCCGCCGGAATCCCTGCCGGCGTCCCGGTGGCGGTCCGGTTGTCCGGGTCGCTCGACAGCGTGGTCGCGCTGCTGACAGTGCTGTGCTCGCCGCATCCGGTCCTGCCGATCGATTCCGCGTCGCCGGCCGAGCGCACGGCCCGGCTGATCGAGGTCGCGGGCGCGGTCGCC
>WBZQ01000269.1_pt1 | contig 31939 bp, 34 predicted proteins | sample 5204251 | NCBI WGS metagenome assembly WBZQ01 (sample SAMN12412402, study PRJNA552823) | activated sludge metagenome | isolation source: activated sludge from nitrification reactor of wastewater treatment plant... | place: USA: Virginia | collected 2017-09 | reverse complement strand
TACTAAAGAAATGTTCGCTGATTTATGCGTGGTTATCGCTAAACATAAATTCGATGATAAATGCCACTTACCGGCTGAGATCGTGGCTACGCTAATGTTAATACACGTGTCAGATTCGGTATTTGTCATAAATATATTAAATGGCGCGGATATGGCGGTGAAAAGCGAGAATGGGCTACACTAATAAGAAACTAGGCGTCGTTCGCAAACGCGGCGATATGCTAAACCTAAACGATATTTGGGATACCTGTCGGTTGCATCGTAAAGCGTTGGGCATGTCAAAGGCGTCGTTTAACCAGGAGCTTAGAACCGATCGTATACCGGAATTGATCGCAGCGTTATTGCGTTTTAATCCATCGCTTAAAGGTGAGGATTTAATGGATCGCCACGCAGAGACGCTAGGAGTCGATGACGATCGTTACGGGCATGAGCTGATCGCTATTTATTTAGGCATGATGATGTCACCGATTATTGCCAGCACCATACTTAAATTGGTCAGTAAAGATTTGGAGAAAATATTTTCTTTTGTGGAAGCCGAACAATTCGACGCCGAGGATTCACTATTGAATCTAACCGAACTTGGGGAAATACGGCTGCTGCAGCTGAAAGAATCTAAAAATCTGTACCTTACACCAAAAGAACGTAAAACATTAGACGGGTTTTATGCGAAATACGGCGCAGAAGTTAGTCTTATAAAAGTACTTAAAGAAGAACATTCAGTACTACAAGACGCACACCCCAACTCGGTCTATCGCAAATTGTACGGCAAAACCGAGATAAGTGAATTGGAAGCAAAACGCAAACCTTTCACGGCTAAGAAGAAAATAAGCAAAAATAGGTATAATAATACATTCAAAGCATTACTTGACAAATGATGTGATTCGCGTATAATGCGTATTATATTGTACGAGGTTAAATTATGAAAATAGTAAGAGGCGAAGAATACTTGACTCAAGCCGAGGTTATTCGGCTAACCGGGTTAAACGTTAGAACTGTCAAACGTATTATAGATATGCCCAAACCAGTTAATATAACCGGCTTTAGGCCGATGTATAAGAAGATAGAAATCGATAAATGGTTAGATAAAAAATTGACGAGAAATACAACAAAATGACGACAAAAGATTTGATTGTTAAGGTAATAGAATGGGCTGAAGATAGGAACTTAGTTTCAACCGATAAGGTATCACAAAGGGCGCAATATTTAAAAACTTTAGAAGAACTAGGTGAGCTAGCCGAGGGTATTAACAAAGCCGATATGGAACTGATCAAAGATGCTATCGGTGATGTGCTTGTATGCCTAATCATACTATCCGAGGATATGGACTGTGATAGCACGTCAGACACTATGTCAGTGGTTCTAGATGCTGGACACGGCCACGCGTGGTATAATACCCACCCAATATCTACTCTAATATCATTATTGGCGGAATTGGGCGATGAAGTTTTCTATGATGGCGATGTCAGCACTGGATACATTGAATTAGAAGATACTTTCGGCATTATGTGCACCACGCTAGCTAGATTATGCACACCTTTCGGTTTAAATGTAGTTGACTGCCTTGAGCATGCGTACGATCAAATAAAAGATAGAAAAGGCATAATGTACAATCGGGTTTTTATTAAAGAATCTGACCCACGGTTCGAAGAAATACGTAACAAAGTTTTGAACGAAAAGTTATAAAAGGTTGCCTATGGCAAGTCGTGAACTCCCTTTCACGACGTCACCTAGTGGCTACTGCCTTTTACCTCCCTTTTGGGTGGTGGCCGCTATCTTAAATGCAAAGGGTGTGGAGTAAAAAATGAAAAAATTAGTATTAGCAGTAGTCCTTGGTATGATCGCATCAGTTAGCATGGCCGGGGAATTCATCGGCATGAACTCAAAAGCAAAATTGTTGACTATGGTTACATCAGGCACGGTAGGTTCTAGCCCCGATGTAGAAGTTAGCCTTAACTGGACTGATTTTGAGTCAATGCGTGCTTGTCAAGAGGCAGTGTGGCTACTTACAAGCGCACCGTCAGTTAAAGCCGTAATTGACGCTGATGGTCTAGACGGCCCTTACGAAGCTAAAGGTTTAGTGCTCCCTAAGAAAGCTGGCCCACAAGGCAACGCGGTTGAATACAGCTTCCGATGCGTACCTAACAGCGGTAGATACACCTATTACAATTACGATTCAAAGTAATAGTTTATATGAAACATAACGCCCTACACCATTTTTGGTCTAGGGCGTTTTTTATGGAGAACTAAAATGTCAGAAGAACTTGAAAAAAGAGTATCCGAGTTAGTTGAAGAAAATCGGCTACTGCGAATAAAACTCGATGACTGTAAGCAGAACGGCATGGCTATGCTACCCCATCAGATACGGCTTTACGCACGGTTAGCACAGTTTATGGTTGAACAGAATAAGAACTTGTTGGATGCAGACGATTGGGAAATTATGGGGGATTCGCCGCAAGATAAAGCCGATAGAAGTTTAGATCGGTTAAACACCGATCTAAACAACTATTTATCTAACCACATGAATAGTAAATAAGGGGAGCTAGAAATGAACATGAACCATGAGTTAGTGCCGGTGTTAGGTAACACTATAATTTCGATAGAAATGTTGGACATGATGGACGTGTTGGACGTGGATACTTACGATGGTATAGGCGCTCACGGGGCATTAGAACTTAAATTCAATAACAATAAGACGCTAAGGATAATTGATGACGGTCAAAGTTGCTGTGAAGAAAGATATATGACAACTGATGACGTGTTAAGTGATTACGTGGGTGCTACACTTCTTGGTATGGAGCTAAAAGAACCTGTGGAATGTGATACTAACTATAATGACGATATGGCCCATGATACTGTATTCCTAGAGATATTAACATCTAAAGGTAGTTTGACCATAGTTAATCACAATCGCCACAATGGTTATTACGCAGGTTTTGATATAGAAACCCGCATACTTGGATAAATATTAGGAGAACTGAAAAATGACTATAAATGCACAATTAGTAGAATATTCGGTCAATGATCGTGGTAATAAAATTATAACTGTACAAGCCGAATACCCACTTTTCGTTCACGCTCAATGTAAAACGCATCGTATGTTTAGCTTAAACGATGATGATCAGTACGAGACGGTATTGAAACGCGATGTTGATCTTATGGCCGATAGGATGTTCAGCCGAAGTGCCGCCAGCAATAGGGCTATACCCGTTAAAAAATTGATGCAGTTAGTAGAAGAAAATCCTGTTATCCCTATGTACTGGGGGTTGAATAAGCCGGGTATGCAGGCCGATGAAGAATATAAAGACACGTCTGCTACTGAAAGTTTATGGCGACGGGCGTTAGAAGATGCGGCACATTGGTCAAACAAATTAGAAGAACTCGGGATTCATAAACAAACCGTTAACAGATTGCTTATGCCGTTCCAGCATATACGAGTCGTTGTTACGGCTACTGAATGGGACAACTTCTTCATGTTGCGGTTACCATTTGATGAACTTAATGACTCACAAAAAATCATGGCCGATAAGTGGGCCAAGATTCATGGTGGATACCACCTAGACGGCGCTGCAGCACAACCCGAAATGCAGGAATTAGCTAGGAAAATAAAGAAAGCTATTGATGAAGGTACACCTAAACTATTACGATTTGGTGAATGGCATTCACCGTACGTTACGCAAGCAGAACGTGAAACGTTAAATGTTTCCGATACGGTCAATTGTTCTGCAGCTAGATGTGCTAGAGCTAGTTTCAACAACCATGATAAAGCTAATCCTGATGTAGTCACTGATTTGAAATTAGCTCATAAATTAATGATTGACGCGCATTGTTACGCGGCAGATACTGAAATATTAACCTATAACGGTTTCAAATTATTTTCTGAAATAACCGATTCCGATGAGGTGGCTAATATAGATAAACACTCACTTAAATTTATATCGTGGCAAAAACCTAATTTCATAGTAGATAAATTTTATAATGGTTTGATGTATGAATACCCTCAAGGGCTTTCAGTTACATCGGATCACACCATGCTAGGTAGTATAGTATCCAAATCTAAAGATCGTCAAAATTATAAACATTTTATATACAGACCTTCCGATTTGACTAGCAATAAATGCGGTAAACGTACTAAAGGTGAGCAAGAGGCCTTATTACCAAAAGCAGCAAATATGGACATAATGAATTATGATAGTTTCAAGTATGGATGTTTATTAGGGTTTTATATCGGCGACGGGTTTTTTGCTAGCACTAACGTGGTGTCATTCAGATTGGTTAAAGCCAGGAAGTTAAATTATATAACCAAATTACTAGACGAATTAAATATAAAATACAGAATATGCACCGCAGGGAGGGGTGTTACTTGCAAAAATAAACAAATATACCAGATATATTTAAACGATTCTAAATTTAACCAAATGTTCAATGAATGCGGCCATGGCGTTATTAATAAAAAGATACCGGAAGCCGCTTTACGGGATATGGATATGTTACTCGGGGTTTTCAACGGGTTAAAAAATTCAGATGGTTCGGTAAAACGTAAAACTTGGACATATTCCACTACGTCTGCTACTCTGAATGAGCAGATTAAAAATTATGGTGTTTTAGTTGGGTGTTCAGTAGCGTATAGCACCGAAAATCTAATATCAGGTGGCGCCGCATATAAATTGTATATCCATACTAGAAAATATCATAGAATAAATGACCCACGTAACAACGCCACTAAAGTAAATTTAATAAACTATTCAGGTCGTGTGTATTGTGTTTCAGTAAATAATGGGGCTATCGTAGTTCGCCGTAATGGTAACACTTTTGTAAGCGGTAATTGCGGCCCTTTTGAACACCAAGCTACACCTATCCCTAGTTTTGATCTAGAGGGCACCTGGCCGAAAGGCGTTAACCGCATGGATAGGCGTAAAGGATTTTGGAGTAATAACCTATATGATTGGATTCAGAATCGCGCGTTGTTAAATATGTAATTAACAAAGGTGGCTTACACCACCTTTCCTTCTAGCTAGTATCATTATCCTTCGGCACCCCTTCGGTAGCGTCCATGGTTTCCCCACCCTTATAATCCCCTACCGGGAATTGATAAACGTTTGACTTATCGATGTAGAAGAACCGTTCACCTTCATTTCTAAGCCGACCATCGTCTTTAAGACGTTGTATAGCCGCCTCTATTCTACGATTTCTACCTTGTGGCGCGTGCCCAATAAACTCCGCATGTTGTTTAAATTCTTCTATGACGTAACCACGTTGGGTATCTTTGAACATAATGTCCAAGACCTTTTTCATATCTTCGGCTAGATGCTTACTGTCAGTAGCTTTCGGTACTACAAGCGGCATTTCTACATCGCGCCATCGAACCACGGTTGACGTCTCATTTAGTTCTGTTGTAAGCACATTACCTTCATTATCGCGAACAACCAGGCCTAATTTACCAGTATCGGTTAAGGCTCGTCGGGCTTTGGTTACCATAGGCCCGGTTGTATGCTTAGATTCCAGCTTGAACGGTATTTCCTCACCGGTTAGTTCACCGTCTTTGAGTTTGGTTACTTTAACCGATCGGATACCATCCTCAAGCATGGCTACACTTATTTCACTATCCATAGCGGCTTTGAACCCGCTCCAACCTCTCGCACCTAACGATTGATCTTTACCGGTGTGATGTATCAGTAAAACGGTTGCTTCTAAGCAGCCGATTAATAATTTACAGTTATCGATGATCGATTGACCCGTTTCGGAATCGTTCTCATCACCGCGCATGTTGGCGGCCAAAGTATCAAAAACGACTAAGGATATTTTAGGCATGGTTTCTCTAATCGTTTTTATGAAATTTTCTACTACAGTTTTGTTAGCGAGGTCAACCGAGCCGTCGTAGATGGTTACTAATTTATCCGTGTTTTCGCCAATACCGTAACCCCTCTCACGACGTAATACATTAACGCGCCTTCTTATGCCTTGCGCCCCTTCGGCTGCGATGTATAGAACTTCACCCCCGTGGTTAGCGCATAAATGACGCTCGGCGAATACCGAATTGGTAGCAATGCTGTAAACCATATCCAGTACAACAAAGGATTTACCACCGCCACTCGGCCCGTACATCATCGTCAGCGATTTGACAGGTAACATATCGTCAACTAACCACTTTATCTGATTATCTTCATCAATGACAGCAAATTCATTATCGTTATGAAAATTAGCAGCCATTTGTTGCCGAAGTTTTTTAATTTCAATGTCGTCGCCTTCAAGTATGCTTTTTTCTACCTCGGCGGGATCGTATAAAGCCGTGGTATCGACAACATTTATATTAACTGGGGGTCTTGGTAACGCCAACCCCAATTGAGCCATGTAGTCAAGTTTAGTGTGGCTGCTGCCATGGGAGTGTAAACACTTTATCGCTGAGGACGCGTAACCTTCAGTACCAATAGCAAAGTATTGGGTAGAAGTGTCATTACCTATATCTGGGGTGTGCAAATGCTCAAACGGGCATATGATGTTGTAAACACCCGATCGATGTTCATTGATTATTAATTCTTCGTCGTATAGTGCACTAAACAACGGATCGTTTAGTTCTTCACCTTCGGTATAGAACGATTCGCCACGTTCGCGGGCGGTATGTTGCCCCGCCCAATGTATTATCCCGTCGGGAATGTAACGATTTACTACTTCTTGCAAAAAGTAATCGATCTCATCTTTAGAAAGTCTGCTTACTTTTTCTGGCCAATTCTGATCTGACCACAATAATTTAGTAGCGGATTTAACGTGATAGCCGTGGGCTACAAATTGATTACCATTCGCCAGAACTTCTATTTTCTGTCCATCCGGTAATCGTAAGAATCCTTTACCAAATATTTCTGGACAAATGATTGGTACTAAAATGCGTGAAGAACCTGGACGCATCCTAGCAGGGAATTTTTTGTCAGGGAATAATTTGTATAGCAATTCGTGAATCTGAGTTACTAATTCGTGATTACCATCTATGTCTATATCGATAGCTTTTACGATGTTACAAGCCACACCCATACCGTAATCGGGATTACTAGCCCATTCGTTAACCTGATCTAATGTTGTCTCACGACTTGTCCAGTCAGCATAACCTCTCACATAGCCGTAATTATTTATAACTGATGGTACTTTGCCGATTTCCGTTAATTTAGAAGAAGTAGCTACTTTTAAATTAGGATTAGAAACAATGGGGAGTAAATCGAACGACCCGAATTTTCTAACAAAATTACCCCATTCAACCGGATATGCTCCGTAATATATTGACTTTTGCTCTCGCATAATGTAGTATCAAAAATGTGTTTCGGAAATGTGTTTCAAACAAACAATCCTTCCGTCGAAAGGCGGTTTATATAGCTAGAAAGATTTGATGAGTCTCTCTAGCTATTTTTTTGTCTAATCCACCTTCTTAAAAGATTCTACTAAATCTCTAGTTTCATCATCTGTAGGTGGTAATTCATGGTTGTCAGAATCAATATCATCTATGCTCATGGCCACTTCAGCCGCGTTATCTGTATTTAAAAAGATAAGTTCCTCAGGCAATATCCTAGGACATTTAGATAGGTGCTTTTTGCTCTCTATGTAGTCATTTATGCGTTTGCTCATTGTTGTGGCGATATCCATAACTACCTGTGGGTATCTAGCACGAGCTAACGGTATAACCTCGGTTAGCCCATCTGTAGCTACTTTTACAGCACGAGCGTACGCCTGTCCTTCACGTCCTTCTGGCATGAATAGCTCATGGATGAAAGGAACATCAACGGCTTTCATATAGGATAAAATGTCATAGAGTTTACTAATCGGTTGTTTATTACGCTTAGTAAGATAGCCGTCGTAGAATTTAACCGTTGATAAACCGCCGGGTCGCCAATCTTTATCGCGCAATGCTACCGATAATTTAGGAATTTCTGCTGATCTAGCCATAATTTCTGTCCTCTAGTCCTTCTTTGTGAATGTCTCTAACTTTTGAAGCGGCTTCCCGCTTTTCTACAATACCATCTTTGTTTCTATCTAATCCAGCATTTTGTATGTACGCTTTAGGGTGGCGTAATTCGTTAACCCAAAGTGGGTACGCATCCGGTTTACCAACGGCGGCTGGCCATAATATCGTCATATAAAGATCATCGATATTAGTTATGCGCCCTTTGTAAGGCGTCAGATATTTTTCTACGTAATCTAACTGACGCAATGGCGTCATACCCGCTAACTCTTGGGTGGTAGTACCTAATAATCCAGCCGTGGTGGGCATGAACTGAATTAAACCTGTTCCGCCGCTTAGTTTATTCCTTACATTAGCTGAGAATGTACGGCCAGATTCAAAAGCCATGCAAGCCATTAACCAATCGGCACCCTCTTTAGGAAGCAATAGCTTATCGGCTATTTGAATAACGCGTTTCTTAAAATCGTCGGATACTTTAACGCCCCAACAGAGTTTCCGCAACTGTACTTCAGGTTCTTTTTTCTCAATAGTAGGTATAGATGTCAACGCGGTTAATATTTTACCTAAAGTATCAGGCCCCATTATCCCATCGATATCCACCCTAAATCCTATACGGTTTAACTCCGTTTGGATTTGCTTAATTTTTTCTACATGTCCAATATTCATAATAATATATTATAAGTTGAAATTGATGACTACATATGTTATTATACACCCTTCATCGAATTAATGAAATAGGAGAATAAAAAATGACTGAAGATTTGCTCAAGAGTATTGATACAAATTTAGATCGCATCGCTAATGCGTTGGAAGTTTATGTCGAATTTCAAATGACTAAAAATACCGCGCAAGTTGAAGCAGCGCCGAAACGTAAACGCCGTACTAAGGAAGAGATTGAAACTGATAATACTATAGTTAAAGATGTTATGACGGCGGTTAAAGCCGAAGTGGCGTATGTTGGTACAACCATTGAACAAGTCGAACCACTTACAGAAAATGCCGCAATAATCGCTGACCCACGCGCCGGATTTTCATTAGTAAATTCTGAGGTTGCGCCCGTAATTGATACACCGGTTACCGTTAAATCTGAAGTAGCGCCCGTTCAGGCGTTGCACAGCGGCGGCGCGGGTAACGTAGGTGCTACTCAAGAAAAAGCGTTAACTTGGGGCGAAGTATCAGATCGTATGATGGCGTTATTGAAACGCGATACACCTAGCTATCAAGACATTTGTAAAAAACTCGGTGTAGAACGTTTCGGTGCGCTATTCGATCAGCCAGCTAAATACGCTGAAGCTATGCGCCTTATTTATGCAGCCGAGGTTAAATTAGACACACCAACTGCTGCAAATAACGCAGATAATTTTCCAAGCATTCTATAAGGAGAAGCGAGTATGGCTTACCACGCTGTTCTCGCGCCATCTAGTGCACATCGGTATTTAGAGTGCGCCGCTAGCGCGTATTATAATAAGAAGTTCGACGATAAAACTGTTGAGAATGTCGCTGCAGATCAAGGTACAGTAGCCCACCACATAGCATACCTGTGGTTTACTATGCAGATCGACGAAATCGGCGATCTTCAAGGTAATAAGTATGTGGTTCTTAACGGTGAAGTTTTATCGGCTGATGAGGTGCCAGGCCACAAAGGTACTGTGCACGTAGTTGATTACCAAATGGTTGAGGGCGTTAAGCGATATGTAGTAGCCGTGACAAATTCTTATGCCGATCTTGATAAAGAAAGTAGCATAATCGGCTTTGAGCTGAAAGTACCAATTCATACCGTAACTCATGAGCCCAACGCTAAGGGCACATCCGACGTGGTTATGTTTGATAAAAATCGTATTGAAGTACACGATCTAAAATACGGCTTCGTAGAAGTAATGGCCAGGGATAATCCGCAATTGAAGATTTACGCATTAGGAACGGTGCAAATGTTAATTGAAAAATACGTTGGTAAACACCCTTTCAATAACGACACTGTTATACGAAGCGTTATTCATCAGCCACGAGTAAAAGACGCGCCAGACGTATTTGACTACACGCTCGGTGAATTGCTAGCCTGGGCAAAGGAAAAAGAGGATGCTTTTAAACGTGCATATGCTTTTTATTTACACCCTGAAGTATTGGAGAAATCCGACTTTCATTATAAACCCGGTGAGCATTGCCAGTATTGCAATTATGCTAAAAATGGTTGCCAACACTTTCTGAAACATTTATCGAAAGCAACCGTAGAAGCGGCTGAAGTTATTGGCGACCGCATACCTATATCAAACAATGAGGTATTGACTTTAGTAAGATTCCATGAGCTAAAAGACGTAATAAAAACATTAAGTCAGCGGGTGGAGGAGGAATTAGTTCGTCGTATTGTAAGCGGTGAAGAAATACCAGGGTATCGATTAGGTAAGGGTAGAGAAGGCAACCGCAAATGGTCTTTGAGTGATGACGAACTTAAAAATGAGTTATTGAATCTGGGTATGAATGAAAATCAGATAATCTCTGAATCCATAATATCCCCAGCCGAGATGTCGGCTAGAGTCAAACAAGGACTGATAGATAAGGCAACCGCGAAGGTAGCAGAAAGCATGTTCATAACCCGTGCGCCAGCGAGTATAAAACTGGTACGCGAAAATAGTTCGGCTGGTGAAGTTAGTAGCGAAGAAGTGAAAGGTTCATCTGAAAATATAATGGACGTATCGGGGGTTTTATGAGTCTCGAAAAAGCGGAAGTATTAAAGAAATTAGCAGTAACGGCCTACATCCTTTTGGAGAAAGCCGATTTTGAAATAAAAAAAGAATGTGGGGAATCAATGGCAGATCGTATTACTTTTAAAGACGAAGATTTAGCCAAATTCTCAATGGAATTAGCGTTTGCTGAACTCATTGTTGCAATGGAGAAAGCCATTGCGACTGGTTTAGTTGATGGTAATAGGCTGCAAGAATGCGAGTCGGCGGTTCGTGGCAGTCTTGATTCTAATGCGTTAACCGATGATTTAAACAATGTTCCATTGGAGCATTTTTCTAAATAATTTATGAAGGAATAAAGTAATGAGTGATGCAGAAATCAAGCAATCAGGAAATAATAGAGTAAACGTTCGTGTGAATTTAAATAGCGTAACGGCCAAAGGTTTTGTAGGCGGGGTTTTTGCCGATTACACAACCCGTTTATTTGAAGCAAGGGCATTTGATGCTACTAGCAATAACCCACGTTATTCAATGGGCATTATTGTTGCTAAAAATTCTGAAGCGTACAAGGTATTTGAGGGCGCAGTAGTTGGCGCCATGAAAGCCGCGTATGGAGACGGTTGGCAAGATAAGTTTGAAGGCTTTCGTGGTAATTCAGGCAAATGCTGCTACTTAGATTGGAAAGCTAAAAACGTTGATAGATACCGCGATTTAGTCGCCGTATACGGCGACTGTATTGTCATCTCGGCTAACCGCGATCAGAAATTAGGCGCGATTGGCGTTTTCGATGAACGTGGTACTCAGATTACTTCGTTAGAGTACCACAAACCTTCACCTGGTGATTTTGTAAATTGCACCTTTGACCTATGGGTGCAAAAGGACAAGACCCCTGGGTTACGGGCGCAGGCCATCAATATTCAATATGTTCGTAAGAGCAATGTTGAATTGGCTAATGGTTCAGCACCTCCAACAAACATTAACGTTATGAACGTTACTGAATACCTTGGTGGTGAATCTATGGACGCACCCGCTAACACTTCAGGAGTGAGTCTGTAATCATGGTGGATAGGGTCTGGCTTGATATTGAAACTTACTCGGCTATCAATCTGAAGAAATCAGGGGTATATCGGTACGCCGAAGATGCCGAAATAACAATCGTGGGCTACGCATTTGATGATGAAACAGCACAAGTGCACGACCTGACCCTATCGCCTTTGCTGCCTGAACCTTTGGTGCAAGCCCTTCGGGAATGCACCGAGGTTTGGGCGCATAACTCTACTTTCGACAGAGTGGTTTGGAATAATTTTTTTAAGGATAAGTATGTTATTCCATTAGAAAAGTGGCATGACACAATGGTGCAATCTTACGAGCATGGACTCCCCGGCGCGTTATCGGCGCTATGCTCGGCATTAGGTATGCCGGTTGACCAAAGTAAAAATGTTGAAGATGGAAAATTAGTGCACCTGTTCTGTAAGCCGTTGGGTAAGAATAGAAAACTGGATAGGGCGTCGCGAGAGACACATCCTAAAGAGTGGGCAAAGTTCATGGAATATTGCAGGCAAGACGTAGAAGCTATGCGAGGCGCACAAAAACGTATGCCTAACATTAACTACCCAGCTAACCCAAATGAAGTTAAGTTTTTTCATTTAGATCAACGTATGAACGACCGAGGGGTTTATATTGATTTACATCTTGTAGAAGCTATGTTGGCGGCTTTAGAAAAAGAAAAAGATAGGTTGAAAGCCGCCATTGATGAAGAAACCGATGGGTATGTAAAGGCTGCTACGCAACGCGATAAATTATTAGAATACATATTCTTAAACTACGGCATACATTTTGATACGCTCGATAAAGCTATGGTTTATAGAGAATTGAACAATCTTGATCTATCGCCCGAAATACGAACATTATTAGAAATACGACAAGAGTCTTGTAAAACATCCACGGCTAAATACCAGGCGATTGTAAATGCGGTATGCAGCGACGATAGGGTTCATGGAATGTTTCAGTTTCGCGGTGCTACTAAGACCGGGCGTTGTGCTGCTAGATTGATTCAATTGCAGAATCTACCTTCGCGTAACGTACCTGATCATCAGTACATTGATGGTTTTATAGAATTCACAAAAGCGGGTAAGGCCGATTACTACGATGCCAAGGTAATGGACATGGCGTCTTACACGCTACGCGGTACGCTAATACCCGCGCCTGGTTATAAATATTTAGTTTCCGATTGGTCAAATATTGAGGGCCGATTGGCTTGCTGGTTCGCCGGTGAAGATTGGAAGATTCAGGCATTCAAGGATTTTGACGCAGGTAATGGGCCAGACTTATACAACTTAGCCTACGCTAAATCGTTCAAAATACCTGTTGAAAAAGTTAATAAGCAACAACGCCAAATAGGTAAGTGCCAAGAATTGGCATTGGGTTACGGCGGCGGTGCCGGTGCCTTTTCTATATTTGCAGCCGGTTACAATGTTGATCTAAGTTCGTTAGCTTCACAATTAGGCGGCGTACCTGAAGAACTTTTGGAGAAAGCCGATTGGATGTGGGAGTATGCCACCAAGCGTAACGCCACACACGGCTTGCCCCGTGAAATATTTAAAGCCTGCGACGTCATAAAACAAGTATGGCGTTTAGCACATCCTGCTATTTTTAATTTCTGGAAAGCATTAGAAGAAGGTATGGCTACATGTTACCAAGCGTTCGTGGATAACAGGGATATTCCGCCGATACAGATCGGTCGCCATATCAGAATGAAAATGATGCGGCATATGAATCGACTGGTGGTTAGATTACCTTCCGGTAGGTGCCTTAATTATAATTTCTTCGAACACGATGCTTCGTTGAAAAGTTTTACTTACATGGGCACACACCCGGTGGCTAAAAGATGGACTAGATTACATGTTTTCGGTGGGCACATGCTTGAGAATATTTGTCAAGCTACTTCATCCGAGATATTGAATTTCACTATGCTTGAGTGCGAAAAATCTGATTTACCGCCAGTTATTCAGGTGCACGATGAGGTTGTATGTGAGGTTACTAAAGATCGCAGTATCGAAGAACTAGATGCAATTATGGTCAAGGGCTTTGATTGGACTAACGACTTACCTTTGGCGGCATCTGGATTCGAAACATTGCGTTATCGTAAATGATAAGAGAATCAGTAATAGAAAACTACTTGGTTAGCGAATGCAAAAAACTAGGTATAAAAATAAGAAAGGTTCAATGGATCGGGCGGAGAGGTTGCCCCGATCGATTGTTGATTTACAAGGGCGGGGTATTTGTTGAATTAAAACGTCCGAAGGGTGGGGAACTAAGTTTTCATCAGATACAAGAGCAAAAGATGTTAGTAGAAAATGGTTTTAAAGTAGTGAATATATGCACCAAAGAAGAAGTCGATCAATTCATTAATAGTGAGGTATTACCAAAATGCAAGAAAACAAAGAAGAACGAAAAACCCTAGAATACAGTTTTAAGAATTTCACTATGGCCGTAGAAGATTTTGTTTCTAGTGACAGGGCGGCCATAGTCAAAGAAGTCTTACTGGATTTATTAGATGTTTCCATGCGGCTGTTTGTTGCAGCATTGATAATAGGCGCATGTTTGGCGCTGTTCCTAGCCCCAACAATTTTCATGTTGTCGGCCATAACCGCTTTATTTTTCTAGGAGAACACAATGTCAGTAGAACGCACACCACCAAAATTCTTTAATACTGAAGCCGATAAAATCTATAAGATATTGGCGTATGAAGATCCAAGATGTGAAGAATATCAGCAGAAGTTAGCGGCATTACGCACTTTTGTTAAGAGCGCTTACGCGCTGCAGGCGCATCGCGTCGCTATTGGCAATCGACTTAGCGCCAACTTTAGAACGAAACTAGGATTGAAACCTTCGGAAAAAGAAACAGATGATGTACAGGCATTTAATGTTTTAACGGCTATCCGCAAGGAATATAAAAACTTGACTTCAGGTATCATTGACTTTCCAAGATCAAATGAATTCTTTAAAAATAAAACAGGCATCATTACAAATATCGCTGAATTGTACCTGGTTAACAGTTTCATTGAAGCCAGCCGTATTGAGAAAGAGCATTTCAATGCGTTGCCCGATCTACTTGCGGAATTCCCCATTTACACCGAGTTTCTTTCTAAGATATTCGGTATGGGTAGCGCGATGGCGGCGGTTATTATAGCCGAGATAAATATTTACAAAAGTAAATACCCTTCTAGTATTGAGCGCTACGCCGGTATTGACACGGTTAAATTAGTGAACCCTGAAACCGGTGAGATCCGGATTGAAGGTCGTGGGAAAATAAAAGAATCACATTTAGTGACTCGGGAATATGTCGCTAAGGATGGTACTATAAAAACTAAGAAAAGTATTTCTTATAACAAGTTCTTAAAGACTAAATTAGTAGGGGTATTAGGGCCGATCTTCATTAAGCTCGGTAAGCGTATTAATAAAGAAACTGGCGAAATAACCTATGCGAATATTTACGCTAAAATATTCGATGACTATAAAGCCCGTATAACGGCTGTCAACGCTACGTTACCTAATCCTAGAACCAAAGCTCATATCAACATGATGGCTAATCGATATATGATAAAGGCGTTCATCCGGGATTTATATAAAGTATGGCGCCCAATGGAAGGATTAAAACCGCACCCCACTTATAGTGAAGCGAAGCTAGGCCACGTACATAACAGTCCTTCAAATGAATAATGAGGCTATTAATCCTTGGGCGGTGTTATCCGGTGTAGGTTCAAAAGACTTCGCCCAACGGCTTAAATCTTCTAATAAAACCGGAGTGGAGCTGCATAGAGAAGGTATTCGCGGTTCCACTAAGTTGAATAGCACCATTGATGCTAACGATACTGTCATAGACATCGAGCATAAACCCACCGGTAAAGTAATACCGATGGTAGTTAGGATTAGAAACATCGAAAAACCGGTGGTAGATTCAAGAAATAGGCCGTTTAAATTAGGTGATGTAAATAAGAAGTACCAGAAAATAATGAAGCAGATTTTGAAGCGTAAAGTCGTTGTTGACACCGTTGAATTAACGCAACGGCGTTACAACAAAATTTGTAGAGTCCTTGACAACATTCGAGCAAAAAATGAGAACAGTTTACAAGCCAAAACCTTATCAGAATAATATAACTAGCTTCATCTTAAACCACGGGCGCTGTGGTATATGGGCCGGGATGGGTATGGGTAAAACTTCTAGTACACTTACGGCGTTGAGCATATTAGAGCGCACCGGAGAGCTAGACGCCCCGGTGCTAGTTCTTGCACCATTGCGCGTGGCTAAATCGGTATGGCCAGCCGAGGTTGAAAAATGGGATCACTTATCTAATTTATCGATTACACCGTTGCTAGGTTCTGCCGCTGTACGAGAACGATTGCTTAAAGCTGATACTGCCATCCACGCGATTAACTATGAAAACATAGCCTGGTTAGTGGACACGATCGGTGTGGCGAAATGGCCTTACAAAACCATTATCGCCGATGAATCCCCTAAACTTAAATCATTCAGATTGGTTAAAGGGGGTAAACGCGCAGCGGCGCTATCAAAAGTGGTACATTCCAAAGTTAAATATTTTCACAATCTTACCGGTACACCGGCTTCAAACGGTCTGCAGGATTTGTGGGGGCAGACTTGGATGTTGGATGCGGGCAAACGGCTGTGCAAAAGTTATACAGCTTTTAAGGAAAAATGGTTTAAAGCCGATTACTTTGGGTTCTCATTGACTCCTCATGAATGGGCCGAGCAACAGATTTACGACGCCTTGAAAGACATCCATTTAACGGTTAAGCCCGAAGATTATTTCGACATAAAAGAACCTATATTTATTGATGTGGTGGTCGATCTGCCCGGATCGGTTATGGACAGCTATAAAAGCATGGAAAAGGAAATGTATGCGGAGCTTGACCCATTCACTATAACCGCTGCTTCAGCCGTTGTAAAGACCCAAAAACTGTTACAATTATCTAGTGGTTGTGTTTACTTAGATGAAGATGATCGTACAGCCGATAGACGGTGGAGAGAGGTTCATGACGAAAAGATTGAGGCGCTTCGTAGAATTATCTCGGAGGCGAATGGCGCACCGGTGCTTGTCGCGTACTATTATAAATTCGATATGGAACGACTCACAAGAGCATTTCCTGAAGCAAAGGTACTTGACAATAAAAGCTCGACGATTAACGATTGGAACGCAGGAAAAATCCCCGTTCTATTAGCTCATCCTAAATCGGCTGGCCATGGTTTAAGTTTACAAGACGGCGGCAACATCTTAGTATTTTTCGGTATCGATTGGAACTTAGAAGAATACTTACAGATAATTGAAAGGATTGGGCCGATGCGCCAGCTACAATCGGGGCATAATAGGCCAGTGTACGTTTACAGAATACTGAGTAATACCGGTATCGATGCGTTAGTGAGCGAGCGTTTAACTACTAAGAAATCAATACAGGAAGTGCTCATGGCCGCAATGAAACGCCGAAGTTGACAAAATACGTAAAATACACTATAATGCATGTTATACAGTAAATTAAACAAAGGAGCTTAATATGAAACTATTAATAACAGTTGTAGCCGTAATGGTTTTAACAGGTTGCGCCGGATTGCAAGAATCCGATGGTGAAATGGCTGCTAGGTGGTGGCGGCAAAGTGAAGCCGAACATCAAGATAAATTACAATCGATCTATGAAAAATGTGCGACTTACGGCTGTAGTGATTCATATCCACCAACTGTCGTGTACAGCCGTAGCTATAACGCGCCAGCCGAGGTTGGACGTGTTGGGCCTAAGTTCCGTGATTATGCCGCTGAAGCTAGAGAAGTAGAACGCAGGTATGGCTATCCGAGATTACACTGTAATTTTAACAAAACATATAGTAGCGTGACGCCAGCTAGTGTGGATTGCTACCAATATTAAAGAATAACAAAGCGCTCCTTTGTTCATGATGAACTCTGATATAATTCAGGCAGGGCTAGCACTTTTGCTAGTTTTGCCTGGTAAGACTCGGTATAGCACATGTCGATCATTATCAGGTCGCTGCTTAACAGCGATAATGTTCTCGAAAACATCTTTACACCGAATGTTTTAATGTGCTTTTATCGGGTATGACAGGCCGGAAAGTACGGCCAATTTCTAAACTTAAATTGAGAACAAAATGGAGCAATTATTAATTTTTTTATTTGAGATGGCGGCAGCCGTTATGGTGGCTTACCTATTATGCATAATGGCGCTAACCGCGATTTTTGTAGCTAAAAGCCCCCAAAAACACGACTTAATGCAGGCATTCAAAAGCTCGGCTGTGCTGCCTTTAGCAGCATTGATTATGTTTATTTTGGCTGTGGGGCTTAAATATGCTTTCGGAATCTGTGCTTAATTTAGTGTTTTCTATGATATTCGCGGGGTATACGGCTTTTATTACGCTGCTATGCTTCTATGTCATATTCAATATAGAATTTCATAACAAAAGCAAACACTTTCCATACGCTATATTCATATGGGTGTTTATGGTATTTTTTATGTGGATTTATTGGGTATTTTATTAAGGGGCTTCTTTAACTTTTTCAGGTTTACGTAAAGCATCGCAACCCATATCTTTAACGGCTTCATACCATAGTTTAGCACGCCATTTCCACATGCCGTCCTCGATCAATAGATCGTAGAATAACTTATCGGCTTCGGTTTTATACTTTCTAGCTAGTAGTTCTCGCTTCATTAAACCATATAAAGCATCATGCACCATGGCTGCAACCATTGAGCTTTTGGTGTCGAATGTAGGGCCGCTTGCGCCATCCCAGGCCCAGCCTTTCTTGATAAGAAGCATACCTTCAGTGTTCAATTCTACGAATAAGAATTTAGCAGGCACTTCAGGCCGTATAGCCGTTTGAATAAAGAAATCCTCGCGCAATTGATACTCGAAGCCGGATGAATAAAACATGGTTTTGGAACGATTAATCATCTGGTAATTCCTTATGTAATACTTCGCAGATTGCGGCGCATATTCTACCGGTGGGTGTTTTATCGGCATTTGGGAATTGCTGCCAGACTCTAACCATTTGAACATAATTATCGATATCAAATTCAGCCGCCACACATATTTTATTATTCACCCGTTGGTACGCAACCACGGCTTCGCCCACGATCCTTGCCAAATCTTGCAATAACATTTAAGCACCTTCCACTTTACGTTTAACCGCCACGCCTAATGCAATGCCCGTGGTAATTAATTGATCTATGCTCAATCCGGCTAATGTATCAAGGAACCCCTCCGCCATAAGGATAGCGAATAGCGTCATCAAGGTTTCATCGAATTTCTTTGGATTAGAAAATAGGTAGCTCTTAAATGATTTAGTAGTGTTGCTCAATCGATAATCACGAAAGTGCATGAATACAAGCGCCAATGCCGCACCTAAAATTATATAGCCGGTTTTCGATAAACCAGCCATTGAAGAAATGATAACTGGTAATAATTCTGAATTCATTTTTACCCCTTATAGCACCGCTAAGGCAATGCGACCAATGACAACCGCCGCTTCTTCAATAGCGATTATAGCTGTGGTGGTCTTACCTTCATTGATCAATGTCATTACAAGTTTGTCCAATTCCACGGCACGACTTTGGTAGTTTTTCAATACATCTTGTGTCATTGGCGAATAGTTACCCCAATTTCTGTAAACCGCTTCCTCAACATATTCATACTGAATTCTCAATCGGCTGTAGGCCAACTGGAACGTGGCAAGATCGGTCATTAACTTCAATGGATCGGCTTTTATCTTATCGCCCCAAACCTGCTTGAAATCATTATAGGTGCGCAAGGCCGTGGATATTACCTGAACATCTTCTTCCGGCATATTGGTGTTTATTGCAGCGTCTAGTACCGCGCCGGATCGTATTAGTTCGTCCACATACACGGCTTTAACGCTAGCTTCTAAAGCTGTTTTAGGGTTTAGGCCACAAGACGTTAATAGTAAAACTAAAATTAAGTATCGCATTTTTGTCCTCATAAAATTTTAAATATGACATCTTGCATGTTTATTTTACCACCAATTAATAGCAGTGACAAAATCAATATAGCTATAGCATATAGCATTAATTTAGCCCCTTCCACCATTACCGGTAGTTTAGCTTGTTTAATGTGTATGTCATTTATCTGCTTTTTCATCTCAGCCACGTCGTTACGAAGTTCTTTAACTTCAGAGACTGTATTTTCCTGGCATTTAGCTAAATTTATTAACCGCTCTTGTATTACCTCATTTGCAACAAAACCTTGAGGGAAATCATACCCCCGTCTACCAAATTCACTCATAGTTTATTCCCCTTGTTTAAATCAAAGTGTTTAATAAAAGTGTCATAAGCGTGTGCTTCTTGCCGTTCTAATTCTTTCAACTTAAGCTCGCGCTCTTTAAGAGACAGCGTAGCATCGCGCTGTACTTCTAAAGCCGTATTGCGGATTTTCGCTGCCAATTTGGATTGTTTATCCATTAATTTATAAAGGGTAATAATGTCTTTACGCTTTTCTTCAGGTATGAAATTAAGCTCAGGCGCATTGTCCTTCATCATACCTTTAAGCCGATCGTGCTCACGTTTAACTTCATTCGCTTCTGTCCAGAAATTAAGCCGTGTGTCGGTTATGCCTGGATTACGCGCGAACTTACGAACAATCGGTACGTTTTCTATTTCAGGCGCCACACCTTGCGATAATCCTTTAGCCATATTAGCAATATCAGCTATGAATTTACCCCAACCACCGGTTAAGCTCTCTACCCAATATTTTATAGTGTTGGGCGATACATCGATTGCACCTTTGGTGTATTTATCCCCACCGGTTATGTCGTTTAGTGTGTAAGCCATACCTTCATACCAGGTATTCCTAGCTGATCGCGTCATTTTCTGGCTATCGGGTACATTATCCGAAAAACTAAATGGATAGATAGGTCTACCTAACCCATCCATATTAGTATACGGGGCCATAACTAATTTAGCCACTGTAGGGAATACCATATCTATCCGTGCGTCATATTCCCCTTTAGTCTCTACTACTGGATCGCCGAACACGAAGAAATGGGTGAATAACGCACTAGCTAATCGCCAAGCTGCAACTGAAGTTTTCTCACCATGTTCCAAATCAGACATGATGTTGCCGAAGGTATGAAATACGCCGAAGCCGTAGGAAACAGGTAACGTGACTTGTGCGCCGCCAGTATCCAATACCAAGTTACGATCTTTGACATACCCAGGAATTCCAGTCCAACGGCGTTCATCATCATCCCCACCGGCCCTAGTAAACTGTGCTATCAAGAAACTTGTAGCAGCCATTGACGCGCCAAGCGCCCATACTTGTTTACGATGCGGTGATTTAACAAAAGCTCGGGCAAATACCTGTACGCCTTGCATACCAGGATTGAAGAACAAGTACGCTGCGCCTAATTTATTGGCTATAGTCCCTTTTCTGTTAAAGTTCATTAGATTCTTAGCCATGAACGCTGCTTCTTGTGGTGATTTACCATCCCCCACTAAAACCTCAAAAGTAGCCAACCGTAACGCATTTTCTGAAACTCCGTTGATTGCTTCCATTAGTTTTAGGAAATGGCCGATAACAGGTATTTTTGTTATGCGAGAAAATCCTGTTTTAAGCGCCGCGCGTCTTGCTATCTGACCTGGACTTAGTAATTTACCCTGACGTTTAGAATCAGTTTCTATATGCTTGTAGGCCGTGTTGTACGCCGCTATGAGATTCATCTGTTCCATAGCGGAAGCCACCGACGTTCTACCAATACGATCTATATCTTCTAAATATGCAGCGCCAGTGTTACCTCCTTCTGCGCGATAATCATCTACTATTTTTGTTGTAGTACCCCGCGCATTATTAATTAATTTACCAACCGACTTCCAATATCTAGCCATGATTTTAGTCATGGTTTTAAAACCATATTCACCTGTTAATGCAAAAGTGCCGCCGCCTATATCACGAGCTGCGTTGGTAAATATAAAATCAGGTGACCAAGCCGTGTAAGATTTGGATAAATAATTCATTAGGTTTCTGAACATAGCGGCTAGCCCGGATAAACCCTCTAACCCTACCCCATTAAGCGCGTTAGCCGCTGTCTCGTCATTTATTTGCATCCTGACTTCATGCCCGTTGATGTAAACGGCCACCTCATTAGGTTGCAAAAACGGCCTTGTCCTAAGTATTACTTGAGGGTCTGAGGTTTTAGTTATGACGAAATCGTGCGTGCCCTTTTCCTTATCGCGAACCTTTTCAATGAACATGTCAGCTTGTTCTTTAGTTCTGAACGAAGTTATATCAAAGCCGTTGTGGGAAACCACGAAAGCGTAGTTATCCAATGTCATGAACTTACGTGGGGCTGATATTGTACCTATGTTAGGGTTATCAGCTTCGATTAAGAATGCGGCTATCGACATACCGAGTTTATTCTGTTCGGCTTGCATGATAGCGATTTCATGTCCTAGCACTAAATTCTCAAATACAAATTCATCTCGTGATTCGTGCCCAAACCGACGTTTGTCTTTTACTGAACGTTTAACATTATCACCACGTAACGGTACCCAATACTCGTACCGGCCCTTGTACGCCTTGACTTGCTCCTGAGAAATCAGACCATTATCTAGGCGTAAGTTAAGCGTCATTTCGCCTATGTTCCACATCCGATCGGCTAGTATTTTAAATTCAGCAAAATCTTTTCTAGCTTCGTAAGCCTTAACTACTGAATTCGCTACCGCGTCAGGTATACCATTTACGGTCGCGGCGGAATCATTATGAATAAACCGTTGGTAAGCATTGGCTTCTGGAATATGACGCATTTCCAAATACTCAGCCAGTTCATTTACATCAATATGTGCTTTACCTGCATCCTTTACTAACTCTTGTACGTATTTATTCCTAAAATCTTCAATCTTATTAGCCGTGGTTGCTTTAGAAAGATTCTCACGTGCGTATACGTCAGCATGTTCGCTTAGTTTCTTACCCGATTCTTTCTCCACCCATTGCTGCAACGTTTTCATGCGTATCATGTTGTCTTGCCAGTATGTACGCAACGATTCTGTGGTGGTAACTTCAGGCGGCACAGGTGCTTTAGTATTAGGAGACGTTGGTGTCGGGCCTGATACTTGCGTTATACGTTGCGCCTGATTCATGTCTTTAGAAGGCAATTTTGCAGCAGTCATGGCTTCAGGTAAATTGACCGCGTTACTATTAGCCATGGCTTTTGCTACTGCTTTCTCAGCACCCGTTTTTACCTGGTTCTTTAACGCATTGGTGGCTTTTATCTGTGCGGCCATTTGTTGCTGGGTTTGCTGCATTGATGCTAGCCGTTTATTGATGTCTGCTAATTGCTTACTTTGTGCGCCGCCTAACTTGGCCGCCCTTGGCGCTTTTCTAGGCGCGTTTTCCATTATACTTTTCTTGCCTACGCCTAATATTTGTTTGGTGTCTAGTGCCGATAGTATAATAGGTTGGCCATTTCGTATATCAATGACTTCGTTAATAAGTCCAGATTTAACGGCGGCCTTAAGTTTTGGATGGTGCATTATTTCGGAGCCTTCAGGTAACACCGCAACAGTTTTAGTAGCCCCGCTGTTAATAGCAAATCGACGTATATTGGCCATTAACTTTAACTTATCAAGTTCCATAGACGTATTAGGAACTTCGGCTAACGCAGCTACGCGCAGTCTCGCGTCTAACCCTACTAAAGTAAAATACCCATCTTTATTTTGGAATTTCTTAGCTATATTAAGTAGGTCTGCCGTACTACTTAATCTTAAATTTATAGCCCAATGCTCCTTGCCTGGTTTGCCAAAAGCTTTATTATCAATAGTAAAATATTTTGTTGTGCCCGTATTAGTTATGACAGAATATTTATTACTATCTATAACCACATGGCCGGCAAAGCCTTTAACCTGTTTAGCAAATTCTTTTGTTACGGTTATATCAGCCGATGAAGGTGATGGGTCGCCGCTTGGGTGGTTATGTACAAGTACATAGCTTGTAGCCCCCGGCGTGTTTTTCATGTAAGTGTTTATGCTACTGAAAACTTCGCTAACATTAAAACTAACCGCGCTTGGTAATCTTGAAGTAAGACCGTAATGATTTAATATTTTACCGTCCCCAAGTAAAAACACTCTTAGTGTTTCGAACCGGGGGTCGCGCAGTATTTGCGCTAATTGCGCTACGTCGTGCATATCACTGGCGGTTTGACCTACTAATGACGCGCCATTACCTTCTTTGAAATCTTGCGCCATACGAATGCCTAACGGCGTGGCGTTAACTCGTTTAGCGGCTTTTTCTATACGCTCGGCGTAACCCTTTTGACCTTGTTCTATGAGCTCAGGGGTTATGTCCTTACGTACTTTTAACTTAGGGTTACTGTAAATAGAATCAGGGTTATTAATCGATTCATTGATTTGCTGCTGGATTTGCAATTGATTACGCAGCGTTTCAGCATCAAATCTTTTAAGGATAGCATCGCCATCGATAGGGTGTTTAGCGCCTGATGCTAAGTTTCTAGTATCCAGATACTCATAAACCTCTTTAGCCGATGCAAAAGTTGGCATACGTCCAGTGTCCTTATCCGTGGATAACCGAATAAGGTCTTGAGCAAATTGTTCTTTTGAGGTAGTAGGTGAACTCAATCGTTCGTAGATTAACTTCTCAGGTATCTCGGGCGATTCACTTATATTCTCTACCCTATCAAAAACCGATGTAGGCTCCTGTGGCGCTGTTTCTTCAGGGGTGATAGTTTCTTGGGTTGGTTCAACCTCAACCGCTTGTTCTGGTGCGACTGGGGTATCGCCACTAGGTGTTTGATCGGGTTGAGGTTGATTGAACTGTTCTAACTCTTGTAATTGGATAAGTTCGTCACGCTTCGCGTACGCGCGATCCAATACTCTTTGGTCAACATCCGCCCAAGTGTCCGGGTTAGTTATCTTACGTTGCTCTTGCCCCGTTATTAACCTATCCAGTTCATCGATCTTATCTTTAGGAATATACGCCTGCTCGGTTATTTGCATTTCTAACAATGCTTTACGCCGAGTTAAGAACTCAATCGCTTGCTGATTGCGATCGCTTGTATCCCCACCTTGTCGAGCTAAATTCTCTTTTACTAAATTTTGCTCGACAATTTGTAATTGCTTTTTAGCTTTCGCTTCTAATACTTGAAGGGAGTTGGTTTCTCCCGTTTTTTCTGCTTGCTTGGTTTCATTGGCTTGGCCATAAGTTAAACCCTCAGTTGGTTGCCCAGGGAATGTAACTGAACTCTTATTAATAGCGTTCAGCAATTCGTTACGGCCCTGTTCCGTCTCGAATAGTTCTTTAGGGGTAGTTGGTTTAGCCGATACAATATTTTGGGCTGCCGCTATCGCTTCATCGGCATTCGTAGCTTTAGCTACATTTTCCATGCCCGCAGTTACGCCTTGAGCATTTATGCCACTGGCTTGTTTGGCTAAATTGGCTGCTTGTTCTATAGCTTGAGCCGCTGGCCCACTTTGTGCTTGCTGTGGGGTTTGCGTAGGCGTGGTTGCCTGTTCGGGTTGCGCTTCAGGTATTGGGCGTTTCCCACCGACTCTAGCCGAGGGTAAACTCAACACACCGCCAGTTAACCCCCCGGCTGTTGCGCCAGATAAAGTAGCCGCTGTTACGCCACGAATAGGGTCGATGCTGGGGTCTAGTAATTCTTTCTCAGTAACGTTGGTAAGATATTTTTCAGCACCGGATTGTGGGGCTTCTTGTATGGCTTCGCCAGCAACACCTTTTCCTACCGTTTTAATAACACCTTCGGTTGCTGCTTGGCCAGTGGCTTTACGTGCCAATTGGCTCAGAACACCGCCGCCTGTTGCCGCGCCAATAGCGCCAACGGCTAATCCAGTAGATTTGAAAACGTCGTCAGCCGCTTGTTTAGCGAGCATATCACGTGCTTTCTCAAATCCGTGCTGTTCATTTAATTTATTAAACACCGGGGATTTTTTAAGTTCGTCCAACGGCATTGTTTTAATTGATGCTTCTAATGACGCAGCGTTCATGGCGCCAGCCGATAAACCTTCTGCTGCACCAAAACCAACAGCATATGGAATAGCCGATATGGCTTTAGCGCCTTTTGTTATACCACTAGCTGTGCCTGCTAATAGTGGTATGGTTGCAGATGCGCCGCCGACCAAGCCTAATTTAGCTAAACCTTGCAAGGCTGAAGTAGCTAATGAACCTGGTAAGATAGCACTAACCGTTGCTGGTAATGATCTACCCGCTGTCATTAATAACGCCGCCCCCGCGTCATCGGATAACCGCGCACCGATCATAGACTTAGGATCATCTTCGAATATTTCTTTAGACAACGCTAATTTACCGGCTTCAGTCATCCTAGACTCAAAACCTTTTTGGTAGCGTTCACCGGATTTTTTGAATTCTTTCCCTACTTTTTCAGCACCGACTTTTTCTGCTAAATACCCTAAACCAGATAGCGCATCACCAACGCCAACGCCAGTTGATTTTATGAAATCACCGAATGTCATATCTGACGCTTTGGGTTTAGCTGATTGGGGCGGGGTTATTTTTTGACGAATTTCTTCGGCTGATTTGCCCGTAGCTTGTGAAGCCATGGCCATTATCTCATCGTCAGATGCGTCTTTGAACCTAGGATTCTTTACCCTAAAAGCCGCTATAGGGTCTTTAGGTAAATACTTACTTTCCAGTTCATTAAATGGTATTTTCTTAGACTGTGATACTAAACCTAGTACCGCTCTATCATCTAAATTTTCGTATTCTGGATTAGCTTTACGAAATTGCTGGAATACATTTAATGGTGCGGTGGGTTTTGCCATTGCAAATATTAGAACATTGAGAAATCGATTCCCGAATTATTCTTCATTTGCTTAGATTTATCAATAGGCACCCCCGATTTAGCTTTAGTAACATCGGCTAGTTCACCTTTAGTATCGGCCAATTGTTGTTGAATATCTAGCTGGCGTTGCTTAATTTCTATATCTTGAGCTTTACGACGATCAGCGCCAGATTGTGTCATAGCCGTTCTGGAAGTGGCTTCAGCGCTACGTGCTGCTGCACCTGCGTTCCTAGCATCAATCTCTTTAAGCGTAAAGCCGTGTTTGCTTTCTTGTGAAGCGCGTTGTTCTTCACCTTTGGCCTTCAGTTCTTGGGCGCGTTGTTCTGATCTAGCCGCGTCACGTTCCATATTCAATTGATTTTTATAATATGCGGTGCCCATTTGTTTGGATTGTTGGGCTTCTATTCTGCGCATATCATATTTATGGGCGATTTCTTGGCCAACCATTTCCCTAAATATGGAATTCTTAGTTTCTTCAGCCTGCAATTTACCCATAGCGCCACCTTTAATAGCGCCTGCTGCTAACATCCCTAACAATGGCATAATTAAACCCCCTGTAATAAACCTGGCGCTGCTTGCGCCCCCGGCCCTATGGCTTGCGCTGCTTCCTCTCCTTGAGGAACTTGTTCTCCTTGTTCAGCTTGAGCCATTTGCTGTTGTGGAGGCGACGGCGGCAACCCGTTCTTTTGTCTAAATTCTGGATCGAATTTATCTTGCATAGCGTAAATGAACATTTCTACTGCGTCAGCAAATGTAGCGTCAGTCGCTTTATCCAAACCGACTTCATTAACATGTTCACACACTGCTGCAATCAATATTACCCCAGCCGGTACGATAGCGGCTTCAGGCATAGGTGTGTTTTGTTTAATGCTGGTATCGTACATTTGGGCCATGATGTTAGTAGCGCCAGCCCCTAATTCATCAGCTAATGGTACCTGGTCATTAGGGCGAATACTATCGAAGATCATCTTATGACTTTTTTCATCGAACAATAACTCCATACCGGCTTTAACAATGAGCGTTATGTCATGCTTCAAATCTTCATCTGCATTGTTAAATATCTCTTGAGTTATGTTGTCTGGCGTAACCGTTAAAGTATCGTCGTTACTTTCCAATTGTGCTTGGTTAGGCATCATAGCGCCTTCAGTTTCACCCGGTTCTTCTTGTTCGTTGGCCTCATCTTCAGGCATTTCTTCTTCAGGCATTTCTTCTTCAGATGCACCTTGTTGTAGTAAAGGCATATTATCTCCTACCTATGATGTTGCCGATGATTTTATTAATCGTAGTAAACAAGTTATTTATAGTTGGTTTAGCCGCTGTTACTAATTTTTGCGAAGCAATAGAAGGTTTCTTAGTAACAGTATTGTTAGTTGTCGATCTTACTAAACCAGTTTTAATACCGCTTGAAGTATTATTGATAACCCTGGGTGGGTTTATACCGGAAGCAGAACTTGTAGTAACTTTTGGCCGTGGCTTGTTTACGGTTGCTGTGAAAGAATTTTTAACCGTGCCGGTGTTCAAAAACGGATTAGTCGGTTTTAGCGAACTAGCCGAATTTGACTTAGCAGTCGCTATCTGTTTAGGCGCTTTATAATTAAAAACATTAGAACCATTGGGGCGTATGTCTGCGCCGGTGTTCAAATCCTTCATGAAACTTCCATCTGCGTTAGGATCATAGACCGCTGTGCTAGATGGGTTATTGCTGTACAAGATATTCGAACCCACACCTATAGTAGGTATGTGCGTAGTTGGGTCTGACGGCGTTACCTCAGGATGCCCTAATCCGAACTTAGATAAAGTATCTTGACTTAATTGCATTATTGAACAAAACCTTGATCTAAGAAGCCACCTTGGTTCATAGCTCCGCTTAAGCTAGGAACGCTAGCTTGGTTCTGCCTTGATATATTGGCCTGTTGTTGGTCAAATCGCAACCTAGCCATTTGTGGTTCTTGATATAGTTTTGCCATTTCATATTGCATATACGCATCTGATGCGCCTGCTAAAGCCTGCATCCCCCACATAGATGCGTTGTCGTATCTGGCCATTAAATCATGCATACGTTGATCAAAAGGTAATGCCTCACCTGTTTCACTTACTGCGCCCATAGGTGATTGCCCTGCGCCAACGCCCGTAGGCGGCATACCGGGTGCTTGTACAGCACCTTGATTATTCAGCAATCCGACCCTTGCCGCTGGGTTACTAGCCATTGGGCCGAAGAGCGCGGATTCCGCGCCTTTAGCGGCGTTCCCACCTGCATTCCATAGATGTTTATCAGTTCCTAAATTCAAACCAGTTCTGTTAGTAGCTTGCGATAAGCCGGTTGCTGATTTAGAAGCCGATCCAGCTAATCGTGAAGCTGACGCCGCGCCGCTTAATCCTTTAGCCATATTAGCCATACCGGATATGCCGCCGCCCACCCCACCAACCATTGAAGCTATACCGCCAATGCTTGAAAGTGCTTTAGAACCGGTTATAGCCCCAACTGCCTGCAGTGCGCCACCTGCTATAGCGACGCCAGACATAATACCGGATAAACCCCCAACAGCCGCCATACCAGCGGATATAGCGCCGCCTACTGCTGTTGCTGCACTACCCGCTGCGGCTGCAACCGCTGCTATCGCTGGTGCTACTGGCATAATTCCTCCTTACTTATTCCGTATAGTTTAGTATCATACATAACACCGTTGTACAAGTATGATCCCCTATTTAATCCTATGAATTGTAACCCCGTGTTTCTACAAAGTCTATCGGCTAATATATTATACGAAGGTACTAACGTTATGATTCGTTTGCAATTTAACAAGTTATTAAACGCCCACTTCAAGCCTTCTTTAGCTATATGCAGCGCGTTACCGTAAGCCGCGCGTAACAACATCGTATGCACTTCGTACATTATGTGATTACGCTTTTCGGCTAGAAATAAACCCATAATTTCGTCATCGTCACGAACCAATACCCATACAAATCGTGGTTCAAGAGAAACAAAAAATAAATTTGGATTGGTAACACTGTCATCAGTAACTCGTTTCCAAATATCCTTATCCGTTACGATAGAATGGATTAAATTTTTATCTCTAGTTATAGAGAACTCAATCATGCGCCAGCCGGTTTAGCATTACCTAGCGCGTTGCTATAGTCATAGTAAACATGGCCGTCCATCAATCTAAATAATTGATCTAACGGTTCATGTAATTTTTTACTACCGCCCAACATGCCGCCTGGCGCTTGACCTAAATATTTCTCTAAACTTATTTTTTCCATACGACCTGTTTCTACTAAGTTTTCTACCGTTTGGCTAAATTGTTTATTAGCATTTTTCTGATCAATAGTGACCACGAATCTAGGATCGATCTTAAGGATCGTAGAAATTTTCTTAGCTAGATCGGTCGAAATACTCCCACCTACTGTGTTAAATTTGGTTGGGGTATTAGTATCCTGCCCCAACGTCGCACCGGTTGATTGGTTAACGAATTGAGGCGCTTTAGCGTCAAAACCAGGCGTGTTAGCTTGAGATGAAGTAGTTCTAAAGCTGCTCGTGCCGTTCGTGCCTTGGAATAAATTTGTCGATAAGCCAAGCATTTTTTGCTGCAAGCCCATTTGGCTATCAAACACATCGAATAAGTTATTCAACATGGATTGTTTAGCATCGCCTGGAACATCCATTGCATTAATGCGCCCCATCTGATCGATTAAGCCGTTGTACATATTTGAGGCATTGAGCGAACCTTGGATATCTTTCTGGTAACGTTGCTCAATTTCTTGTAATTTGAGTTTATTGTCGTTATCCATTTGACGACCGAATAGATCGGTAGCTAATGTAGTATTCAATTGATAGTTTTGGAATCTGCGATTAGCGTCGGCATCCGCCCCTCTATAAACCAGATCAGCATTGAACATACCGACTTTAGCGCCGAGTTCAGCGTTAGCAATATTACGTTGCAGTATGTTGGCCGAATTAATTTGCTGGGCCTGCATACTGTTTTGGGCGTTCGCTAAATTCATCTGATTAGCCGCTTGGGTGTTAGCCATGCCCACGCCCCTGAATGTTTCAGCGTCAGGTGTAGCTATACCTAATGCTTGCCGTAATAAGGCTTGCTCGCCAGCCGTTCCAGCTAGCGACGAATTTAATAATCCTTGTCTAGCCGCCTGTTGTTGGGCTTCCGTGCGGGCTTGCTGCATCAACGGCGAATTATTTTTCAATATCGTTTCTAATTGACCTTGCACCGTCATCTGTGGTGTAACTTTAGTCTGCGCCAATTGGGCTGGCGTGTAATTGACCGAAGGGGCATTTGCAATATTTTGTTGCATTGCTTGCTGTAATTTGCCCGAAATATCTAAATTCAGGTTATTAGCATTGGTGGCTTGCTGTTGCAGCATATTTATATAAGCCGCTGTAGCGCCGTCCATGTTCAATTGACCGGGCTGTAAGTTTAACGCCCCTGATTGCCCCGTAGTAGCCGGTGGTTGCCCGCCAGTTAAATCTTTCGGTGAAGAAATGGGTGGGCGTGTTATACCTTGTTGCGCTAAATACTTAGTAATATTGTTAGTGTCAAAACCGCCTTGACCACCCATAGCCCTGGATATTTGATCCACGGATATATTGTTCTGAACCGCTGCATCCAGTATGGCTTGATTATTTGGTGCATTGGTTATGAAACTACGAATCTGTTGATCTGAAATATTGGCGTTACCTGTTCCGTACAAAATACCGCTTCTAGGGTCTAATGTGGGTTGCGCGGGTCTGCTAGGCATAGCTGACCTGACCATGCCGGGGGCGTTACCAGGCGTTACGCCGGGTATGAATTGCTGCTGCTGCGCCGGTGATTGCTGCGGAGTTGTTCTAGCCGCCGGGGTTATTTTTCCAGTAAGCATAGCTGCTGCTTTTAATTGATCTAACGTAGCGTTACGTAATACATCATCGCCAATACCTTTAGCTACACCTTGCTGCAATAATAAATTACGAATTGCGGCATCAGATGCGGTTCCGCTCATTGTTTGTTTCACCGGCCCGGTTACTGGGTTAGCCGCTACTAGGTTAGAAAATTGACTGCCACTTAATCGATTACCGGCGGCGTCCCATGCTTGTGCTAAACTGCCCGTTGGATTAAATTTTAATATATTACCGCTGGCGTCTTGTTTAGACAGACCTGTTCCCAGACCAAGCAAGGCATTACGGTATTGCATATCCTTAGATTCTGCATTACTTAATAAGCCTGAACTATTCGCGTTGTAAATAGGACTTAAAGCCATTTTTATTTACCTCAATATATTAAAATCCACGTACCCAAGCTAGTATAGCGAATCCACCACCGCCTTGTCCACCGGTGCAAGCTGCTCCAGACGAACCATTACGTGCACCACCGCCACCACCTGCTACGCCTCCATTACCGCCGGTGCATGCGCCTGCGCCTACATTAGCCGCCCCTCCCCCACCTCCGAAAAAATCAGGCGAC
>WBZQ01000477.1_pt1 | contig 32014 bp, 22 predicted proteins | sample 5204251 | NCBI WGS metagenome assembly WBZQ01 (sample SAMN12412402, study PRJNA552823) | activated sludge metagenome | isolation source: activated sludge from nitrification reactor of wastewater treatment plant... | place: USA: Virginia | collected 2017-09 | reverse complement strand
GGCGAGCGGCCTCAGGATCGACCCGGGCCGCACCTTGCCGATGTGCCAGAGCTGGTCTTCGAGCGCGCGCTGTTTGATCGCGAGTTGCGCGCCCGGCTCCAGGTGCTGCATCGAACAGCCGCCGCAAAGCGACCAGCGTGCTGATCTTGTAGATGCGTGCCAGGCGCTGAATCTCGTCGACAAGTCCATCGCGATCAAGAAGACCCCGGCCAACCTGGGACGGAAGGCGCGCATCCTCGCGGAAAACGGAAGGGTTGCGGACGCGATCACGGTCGGAAGCGAGGCCGTCGCGTTGGCCAAGACCTTGTCAAATCCACCCAACATGGAAGCTCTGGAAAAGCTCCTGGCCGAGTGGAAGGCCAAGAAGTAAGAAGAAGATCGCGGGAGTCCCTCTCCGGGAGGTAGCGGAGAGGGGCTTCACCCGGCGAGGGGATTACCGATACACGTCTTTGCGGTCGGCTACCCTCACGACGATCACGATCGACTCACGATCGTTGATTTCATAGATGACACGGAAGCGACCCTGACGGATCCGATACCGATCGGGCTTTGTCGCCAGCTTTTCGCAACCGGGACCACGCGGGTTTTGAGAGAGTATGTTTATGCGGTCCACAATGCGCTGGCGTTCCGTCTTGGAGGGCAGTGCGTCAATCTCTTTGGCGGCCTTGCCTTTCAGCAGCAGCCTATAGGCGGCCACGGCGCTTCAGGTCTTTCACGAAGGTCTCGAACGAGACTGTTGGATCGTCCGCCCGCTCCTCGAATGCCTCGAGGTCTTCGGCATCTTCAGCGAGCGATAACCTCACGGCTTCATTCACCATTTCCGAAACAGATCGGTCGACGGCCGCCGCCTTCAGGCGAAGAGCACGATGAACAGCCGGCTCAAAATACACGGTCGAACGCTTCTGAACATTCATGCTCTAAATATTAGCGTCTTAGCGTCTTGACGTCTACTACCTCAGACCCAGACGTTGCCAAACCCACCGGGCTACCAAGACGGGCAAGCCAAGGATCGCCAGCCAGCCGAGGCCGACCACAACGGCCTGGGCGGGTTTTGGCAAGAGATCCGAATGCGGGCCGGCAAAGACCAGGACTACGACAACGGTCAAGGCGGCGGTCAGGGCCAGGGAGGCCACATAGGCGAGGGCCGTGAGCAGGAATCGCACGTGCGTAGACCTTACAAGAGTGGCGAAAAGAGCCTTGCGATGCCGCTTGAGAGCCTTCCCCGAAGCCCTCTCCTCGAAACGTCTGCTTGGGTGATCTCGACGCTTTTCTCCAGGTCTTTGAGGAACCGGTCCTCGAGCTCCTTGGCGAACCTCGGGTCGAAGACCAGGACGCCGATCTCAAAGTTCAGAGAGAAGCTCCGGATGTCGACGTTGGCCGAGCCCACGAGGCCCCAGGTTCCGTCGACCGCGAATGTCTTCGCGTGGAGGACCGCCGGGCGATATTGGAAGATCCGGACTCCGGCCCGGAGAAGGGACGGAAAGTACGACCAGGCGGCGGCCCTTACGAAGGCCACATCCGAAACCGCGGGAACCAGGAGCCTCACATCCACACCGCGCAAGGCGGCGCTTTCCAGGGCCCGGATCATCGGCTCATCGGGCACAAAGTACGGGCTTGTGAGGTAGCAGCGCTCGCGCGAGAGCGCGGCCCCCGAGAAATAGGCCAGGGCATTCGCGTTCTGAGCCTGATCGGGCCCGCTTGGAAGGAGGCCCACCAGCGAACCGCCACAGGCGGCGGGTGGGTCACTCCACTCCGGCACCAAACGGGTGCCGGTCGTGAAGGCCCAATCCTCCGCGAAGACCGTCGCGAGGTCGTAGGCCGCGGGACCCTCGATCGAAAGGTGTGTGTCGCGCCACGGAACCTTGCGCTTGAGAACGCCAAAGCCCGAATAGCCTGAGTACTCGTCCCCCACGTTCATGCCGCCTGTGAATGCAAGGCGGCCGTCCGCCACCAGGATCTTGCGATGGTTGCGCAGCTGAATGGCCCAACGCCTTCGGAGCGGGTTGGTTGGGAGAAAGGCCTCGGCGTGGCCGCCCGCCGCGCGGAGCTTCTCGACGCGGGACTCGTCGATGTCGGCCGAGCCCACCGCGTCGTAGAGGAGGCGGACATCCACGCCCTCCCGGGCCCGCATCGCGAGAAGGTCCAGGAACCGGTTCCCGGTGTCGTCGTCGTTCACGATGTAGTACTGCGTCCAGATTGTTCGCCTTGCCTCCAGGATGGCCCTTTCGATCGCGGCGAAGGCCTCGGCGTTTTGCGTCAGAAGCTCGACCCGATTGCCTTCGGTGGGCGCGATGCCCGTCAGCCGGGTCGCGAGGTGAATCACCGAGGTCGCGAGCGGCGAGAGCTCGGAGCCCGTCGACCGCGTGACCGTCACCACGGCGGCCCGCACTTCGGCCGCCGTCAGACGCTTCTTTCGACGCGTCCGTCTCACGCTTGGGTTCGCGAGAAGGAAATACGCAAAGGAACCCACGAACGGCAGTGCCAGGATCGCAAAGATCCAGGCCAGCGTTCCCGTGACGCCGCGCCCGCGAGTCACCGCGAGGAAGATCGCGACCAACGCGAGAACCACGTCGACGATCCAGATCCAGGACAGCGGCTGGAGCCAGGAGGCGATCACAAAATGCCCGTCCGCCGATGACTCATTTGCGGCTGTTGTAGCACCAGCGGGACCGCTGGGTTTCAGGTCTATTCGTTTGTCATTCCCACCTGACGGCGATACTCTGCGACAATGGCCATGGCCCCTCTGAAGACGGAGTTGGGAGCCGCGTCGAGCAAGGCCCGGCCGCGTCTGGCCCGGGCTTCGGTCTTCGGGCTTGCGTTCCTCGCGGCCCTTGCCGTCTTTCGTCCGCTCCTTGTAACCTCTCCGACACAAGACCTGGCCGGGCCGCTCGTGGAACAGCTCTCCGCGATCCGTTCTCTCGTCAAGCCGGGCGAGCGCATCGGCTTTCGGACCGAGCGACCCGTCCGCCTGGACGCGCTCGTCAGCCGGGAGATCGTGCTCTATTACGTCTCTCAATACGCCATGGCCCCGGCGGTTCTCGAGCTTGCCTGCCGCGGACCGCGCATCCTCGCGGTGGCCCGGGACGACGAGGCACTGGAGCGTGTGATTCGTGAGATCGGCAATTGTTCGATCGTCTCCCACCCCCGCCCGGGTCTCGCGTTGCTTGAGAGAGCGGCACCCGGATCGTGAGTTGGCTACTTCTCCCGGCCGGATTTGTGCTGCCGATCGCGGTTGGGTTCGCGATTCTGGCCGCCATTCACAGCTGGTGCCGCGAGGAGCCACGCCACGACGATTCCCTTCTCTTCGCCGCATTGGTCGCGGTGGGTCTGGGCCTCGCCGTGACGTCTCTCTCGAGCTTCTTTGGGCACCTCGTCGCCGGCGGGCGGCCGGGATTTCTCATCGGCGAGGCCATGCTCCTGGCGCTGGGTGTTGGCTTGAGCAGGCACCTGCGAGGTTGGCGAACGCCCGCGACGGCTGAGGAAGGCACTCCGGCTTCGAGGGCTTCGCGAGCGTGGCCTCTTGTGATCGCCGGGCTCCTGGCACTCGCCGCGGTAGGCTGGGCTGTTACAAGCTTGAGGGCCCCGCACGGCCCATGGGACGCTTGGGCGATCTGGAATCTGCGGGCCCGGTTCCTTTTTTTTGGAGAGGAGTCCTGGCGGGCGGCCTTCTCCCCGGAGCTTGCGTGGTCGCATCCGGGCTATCCGCTGCTTTTGCCTCTTTCGATCGCACGGCTTTGGCAATACGTCGGGGACGCCACGCCTGGGGTTCCCGCGCTTCAGGCGGCGCTCTTTGCGGGCGGCACGGTCGCGCTGCTTTTCACGTGGCTCTCACGGTGGAGCGGGTCCGTCGTGGCCGCGGCGGCCGCTCTCGCGCTCCTTGCGACGCCTTGGTCTCTCGAGACGGGCTCCGCTCAGATGGCCGATGGGCCGCTCGCGTTCTTCTTCCTCCTGGCCGTTCTCTCGCTGGCCGAGGCGTACGGCGTCGCGGGAAGGTCGGTGGAGCGTGCGGGGAGGCACCTTGCCCTTGCGGGGCTCTTCTTTGGGGCTGCCGCGTGGACCAAGAACGAGGGGCTGACGTTTGGAATCGCCGGGTGCCTTTCCCTGGCGCTCTTTCCCGTGACAGCACGATCGAGAGATCTTCGTAGGCTCTGCGTGGGTGCCGCGCCCTTTGCCGTCGCCATCGCGATTCTGAAGCTTGGGTTCTCGGGGCGTATTTATCTCGCCGAGGGCCAATCCATGGGGCGCGTCCTGACCCTCATCATGAGCCCGGCCCGGCACATCGCCATCTGGAAGGAGATCGCAAGGGTCTTTGGCGGAGCGCCTGAGCTTCTCGTGGCCGTCGCTCTTTTTGCGCTCTTCGTGCTGAGCAGGGGTGAGCGCTCCATGGGATCGCGCGCAATGCGCCCGCTCCTCCTGCTGCTCTCCGTTCAGGCTCTTTGCTATTACGGCGTCTATCTCGTGACGCCTCTGCCCCTGGGCTGGCACGTCTCGACGACCTGCCATCGCCTGTTCCTGCACCTTTGGCCCGCGGCTCTGCTGTTGGGCTCGCTCGCCGCCGGGCCCCGGCCCTCTCCCAGCGACTGAGAGAGGGCCGGCCGGGCGGAACGGGCCTACAGGTACTTCTCCTTCAACACGGCGACGTGGTGGAGCGCGTGCCCCGCGGCGATGTAGGCCAGGGCGCGAACCGAGAACGTGTTCCCGCTCGCGACGCCGGTGCGGTCCCAGGCCTCGGCGGAAAGGCCACGGAAGAACGCCAACGTGGAGCGGCGGATCGCGAGGAACTCGTCCACATGGTTTGCCCAGGACCACGCATCCGCGGCGCCGTGGCGCACAGCGATGTCCTGGTCGAAGCTTGGAAGCGGGCTGTCGAACCCGCGCGCGAACCAGAACGCCCGAAAGACGAAGACGCGTTCGGTGTCGTTGACGTGGTTCCAAAGCTCGCGAACGCTCCACTTGGAAGGCGCGTACCGGCTGAGGGACTTCTCCTCCGAGATGCCAAGCAGCAGCGCCTGGAGCTCCTCTGCTTGCCTTTGAAGCTCCCCGACGACGTCGTCCGCTAAGACGCGGTCGATGTAGCCGAAGTAGTAGGGGGCGGCCTCCGTCGATTTGGGTCGTGGCATGAGATTGCTCCTTCTGATTTCTTGCAGGTTTGGCCAGAGCGGCCAACGGAAGCTTGGCGGTGGCCAGCGACCACGGCAAGGGCCATTACGTTTATTTTCCGTGACGCCATTCTCGCCTTCCGGGGCTCGGGTCTCCCTCGCTCCAGATCACCTGTTGCGTACTGTTTCTGACGCTGTTACCGTCCGCGCCAGCTTTCGGTGCCCAGCAATAGGCCGATAACGAGAGGAGGAACGCGATGAAAACGCTCTCACGAGGACGGAGGACCTACGGCACGGTGAAGTTTGCCATCCGAGTCGTCATGGTCGCCTTGACGACCTTGGGCGTCGCGACATCGGCGGCGCTGGCACAGGCTGCCAAGGCTCATAAGCCTGTAGCCGCCAAGGCCAAGGGCCCCGCACTCTCAACGCTCGCCTGGGTCGAGCTGGAGCCTTCCGGCTCCTCCGCGCGCGCGATCGTGACCGCCCCAAACGCTCCATGTCCCGACATCGTCGTCGACGGTGTGTCGAGTCGCATGGACGTTCGGGCCGGGCGGACGGCCGAATTCAACGTGCTCGTCTGCGAGAAGCTGCTTGCCCCAGGCGTCCAGGCGGCTTCCATTGGGGGAACGAAGCTCCCGCTTCCTCCCAAGCGGCTCAAGCGGATCGCGGTCATTGGCGACACCGGGTGCCGCATCAAGGATGACGACGGCGTCTACCAGGTTCAGGACTGCAACAGCCCGGAAAAATGGCCGTTCGCGACCGTCGCGCAGACGATCGTCGACGCCGCGCCGGATGTGGTCCTCCACGTCGGCGACTACCACTATCGCGAGGCTCCCTGCCCCGAAGACAAGCAGAAGGAATGTGGCGGGAGCCCTTGGGGCGACAACTGGCCGGCCTGGAACGCGGACTTTTTCGAACCCGCGGCGCCCCTTCTCGCGGCCGTGCCTTGGGTCTTCGTGAGAGGCAACCATGAAGAATGCAGTCGCGCGGGAGAGGGTTGGTTCCGGTTCCTTTTCCCGGATCGGCGTCCAGCAGTCTGCAACGACGATCCGACTCCTCAAGCAATGGCGCTGCCCGGCCTTCAGCTCCTGCTCATGAACACGTCTGTTGCCAAGTCGGAGGATCCGGCCTTCTACACGCCGGCGTTCGAGCGCCTCAACTGTCTGGCCGCCACCAGCGAGATCCCGGAGTCCTGGCTCCTGATGCACCACCCGCTTTGGGCGTTTCGCGCCAAGGACAAGAACGATCCACCGGTGCAGGCCGTCACCGAGACCCTCCAGGAGGCCTCGGACAACTGGCTGACGCGCAACATCCATCTCGTCCTCACCGGTCACATCCACATCTTCGAGGCCCTGGGCTTCGAGAAGAAGCCGCGCCGCGCCCCCCAAGTCGTGGTGGGCAACGCCGGAACGTTGCTCGACGACCCAATCGAGACCAACCTCGTTGGCCTGGAGATCGCCGGCGCGACCGTGCAGACCGGCGTCTCGCGCGACAAGTTTGGCTATTCGATGTTCGTCCCGCTGGGAAAGCCGGGGGACGGCTGGCGCCTGACGTCGTTCAGCACGAAGGGAAACCCCAAGATCGGATGCACGCTGAAGAGCTACACGCTGACGTGCCAGGACGATTGACGCGCGAACCCGCCCGGACCGCTATTGAGCCTGAAGAGCCTGTTGGGGAGCGATTCTCAGCGCGCGCCGGGCGGGGATCCAGCTCGCGAGGGCGGCCGTAGTCGCCAAGGCGACGAGAAGCGGTACGAGGACGGTTGCTAATGTCGCGACCCTCGTGACGTCCACGCCGAAGAGGACTCCCGCATGGTCGAGCGATCGCGCAAGAAGCACGGACAGGACGAGCCCGAGGCCCGCGCCCTGGGCCGCGAGTCGGCCCGATTCCCAAAGGACGAGCAGCAGGACATCGCGTCGGGAGGCGCCGAGGGCCATCCGCACGCCGATCTCGTGAGTGCGGGCGCCCACGTGGTGCGCGAGGACGCCGAAGATCCCGGTCCCGGCGAGGAGAAGGGCCACGGCGGAGAGCGCCGAGACCAACCACACGGAGAACCGGTCGGCGGCGACGGAACGCGCCATCAGCCGCTCCATCGTCACGACGCTGTGGACCGGCTGCGCGGGATCCACCGCCAGAACCTCGCGACGCGCGGCCGCCGCGACGCTCTGAGGTTCCCTCGACGTGCGCAGCACCACGTTCAGATCGAGGTAGGGGTTCTGCGAATGCGGGATGAAGATCTCGCTTCGGGGCGTGCTTCGCGGCCCGTGGAAGCGCGTGTCGGAGACCACGCCCACGATCTCGTACGGATACGCGCCGCCTTTGTAGTCGATGAGCAGACGCTTGCCGATGGGGTCCTCACCGGGCCAGCTCGCCCGCGCCATGGTCTCGTTGACGATCACGACCCGCGGCGTCTCCAGCCTGTCCGTGTCGGCGAAGGAGCGTCCCCGCCGAAGGCTCATGCGCATGGTCTCGAAATAGCGCCTCGTGGCCATGCGGATGTCCGCGTTGGGCGCGCTTCCGCCGGGCGCCTCGTCCCCCTCGCGCCAGTACGGCCGCGAAAAGTCGATGTTGACGTCGCTCAGGGGAAGCGCCGTGACCCCGCCCGCGGCTTCGACTCCCGGCAGCGAGGAGAGCCTCGACATCAGGTCCTGGTAGAACGCGTTTGACTTGGCCGCGGACTTGTACGAGCTCTTGTCGAGGGAGAGTCGCATCACCAGGAGGCGATCGGGGTCGAAGCCGGGATTGAGGCTCGCGAGGTTTCGAAAGCTGGTCATGAAGAGGCCGGCACCCGCGACAAGCGTGAGGGCGGCCGCGATCTCGATGACCACGAAGGCTCTTCGCAGTCGCGCTCCGGAGGACGCCGTGCCAGAGGCGCCCTTGGTCCCGCCATCGCGCAAGGACTCGGACACGTTGAGCCGGAAGGCCGCGACTGCGGGGGCGAGGCCGGACATCAACGTTGCCAGGACCGCGGTCGCGAGCGCGAAGCCGATGACGCGACCATCCACGACGATGTCGCCCGCGCGGGGAAGATTCCAGGGCTGAAGCTTGAGGATCGCGGTCTTCAGGAGGCGTGCCAGCAAGAGGCCTAAAGCGGCTCCCGCAAGCGCGATGAGCAGGCTCTCCAGCAGAAACCGGCCCGCGAGGCGGCTCCGCGAGATGCCCAAGGCGACGCGAATGGCCACGTCGCGGCTCTTGGCGGCCGCCCGGGAAAGCTGTAGCGTCGCGATGTTGACGCACGCGATCAGAAGCGCAAAGAACGTCGCGAGAAACAGCACATAGAGTGAGGGCGCCGCGCGGCCGGAGAGCTCCTTCTGAAGTGGCACAAGGCGGACGCCCCAGCCCCGGTTGGTGTCCGGGAACTCCCGCGCGATTGTGGCCATGAGGCTGTCCATCTCGCTCTGGGCCGCGTCCTCACTCACGCCGGCCTTCAGGCGTCCAACGGTCTGCAGAAACCGGAAGTCCCTTGGCGGGCCCTTTGAAAACGACGCGTACGAGCCCGGAATGTCCCAGGCGATCCACAGCTCGGTGCGTTCGTCGGGGAGGGCGAAGCGGGGAGGCATCACGCCCAACACCTGATACGAGACGCCGTCGAGCGCGATGGTCCTGCCCAGCACGGAGCGGTCCCCGCCGAAGCGCCTTTGCCAGAACGCGTGGCTCAAGACGACCTCCATCTGGCCGGACCGAACCATGTCGGCGACGTTGACCACGACGCCTCGGTCGCCCTCCTTGTCGAACGTGCGGCCCAGGGAGGGCGGAACGCGAAGAACATCGAAGAAGTTGGGCGAGACCTTGCAAGAGCGCACGGTCTCGGGCTCGCCGCCCGTTCCGGAGTCTCTGAGGATCACGCTTCCCGGATACCACGCCGCTATCCCGTCGAAGGAATGAGAGCGTCGCCGCCAGTCGAGAAAGTCGCCGGGCGAAGGGCGGCTCCTTGCCCCCTTGGCCTCGCTCGTCTCCCAAAGGACGACGAGCCGATCGGCGTCCGGAAACGGCAGCGGACGCAGCAGAACCGCGTCCAGGATCGCGAAGATCGCGGTGTTGGCGCCGATGCCCAACACCAGGGCCGTCAGACAGGCGGCGACAAAGCCAGGGCTCGCGCGGAGAGCCCGGAGCGCTTGGCGAAGGTCTCCAAGGAAGTTCTGCATGGTCTCGGCTCCTTGGCGGCCAACTTGGAGTACCAAGAGGAAAGAATCCATGGCCAGAGCGTGAGATTGCGGAAAGCCCTTGGTGAGGAGATAACTCTCGTCGATTGCTGGGCTTAGAGAGAGTTGTCAGTGCCCGTCGAGGCCGAAATGCTGGTTGCTGAAGCGTAGACGGAACGAGCCGAGGCAACCGCGGCGCGCAGCGGGCGTATAAGACCGTCCATGCAAGAAGAGCCGGCGGTTCGACTGGGCGATAGGCCCGCGCGTCTTCGGTTCGGGATCTTCGAGCTCGATGTGCCGGCCGGCGAGTTGCGCAGGGACGGCCGACCCGTGAGGCTCCAGCCACAGCCTTTCAAGGTCCTGACGTATCTGGCCGCGAACCCGGGTCGCGTGATCACCCGGGACGAGCTCCGCGAGCATGTGTGGGGCCGCGAGATCTTCGTCGACTTCGAAAGGGGTCTTAACTTTTGCGTCCTGCAGATCCGGACGGCCTTGGGCGATGACGCCCAGAACCCCCGCTTTGTGCAAACGCTCCCACGCCGCGGCTACCGCTTTTTGGCCCCGGTCGCGGCCGCCGAGGCGGGGGAGGTCGAGACGCCGCGGGAAACCAGAGTCGCGACAGCCGGCGCGGAGGCGCTGCGCGGCGACGTCCCTGCAGCGCGAACCGGCCCGCGGCTCGCGCGCTGGGCCGTCTGGATAGTCGCGGCCGCGCTTCTGGCGTTGTTCGCAGTCGTCCTACGACCAAACCGGCCGAGGCCTCAGACCGCGCCGCGCGCGATGCTGGCGGTGCTGCCCTTTCGGGACCTCAGCGCGGTTCCGCAACCGCACTTTGTCGACGGCTTGACCGAGGAGCTCATCGCACGCCTTGGAAGCCTGAATCCGAGCGCGCTGGGCGTGATCGCGCGAACCTCGGTCCTGCGCTTCGCGAGCGGGACCGAGAGCGTCCGAAAGATCGGGAGGGAGCTCTCGGTGACGCATGTCCTCGAAGGCAGCGTCCGGCGTGAAGGCGGGCGCTTGCGCATCGCGGCGCAGCTCATCCGGGTCGACGACGAAACCCACATCTTCTCGGAGACCTACGATCGCGACGAGGGAGCGGCGATCCCCGTTCAGGACGAGGTGGCGCGGACGGTCGTGGGCGCGATCTCGCGACGGCTGCTGCCCATGCCCCAAGCGGCGTCGCCCAAGCACCCAAGCCCGGAGGCCTTCGACGCCTATCTCAAGGGTCGCTATTGGGCGAACAAGGGGACGGCCGCGGACCTTGTGCAAGCGCTCGAGTTCTTCCAGGAGTCGATCCGCCTCAACGGGACCGACGCGCGTGTCTACGCGGCCGTGGCGGAGGCGGAGATCCTGCTTCGCATGCGAGACGCGCGGCCCGCGCGCGAGGCCTTCCCAAAGGCGGAGCACGCGGCGCGGCGGGCGATCCAGCTTTCTCCAGGGCTCGCCGAGGGACACGTCTCGCTGGGCGCGGTCGCGCTCTGGTATCACTGGGACCCCGATGAGGCCGAACGCGAGCTGACCGAAGCGTTGGCGCTCAATCCCAGCTTGGGCGCGGCGCACCACGATCTGGCGTGGGTACACATGGCCAAGGGCCGGCCGGACGCCGCGTTGACAGCGATCCGGCGGGCCCAGGAGCTGGATCCCCTTTCGCCGCGTGCCCGCGTCGACGTGGGTTGGGTCCTTCTGCGTGCGAGGCGATCCGCCGATGCCTTGGCGGAGTGCCGGAGGACGCTGGAGCTGGAGCCAGGCTTTTCGCAGGCTGAGGCCTGCGTGGCGGAGGCCCTGACGCAATTGGGCCGACACCAGGAGGCGTTCGATTGGACAACGCGCGTTTTGGTGAAGGGCGAGGCCGGCCCCGAGCAATTCGCGGCCATCGCGGAAGCCGGCCGGAAGGAGCCGAAGGACGGCCTACGCGAGGCCAGACGCGTGCAATTGGAGCGGAAGCTGAGGCGGCTCGCCGAGGGGAAGGCGGGCCACTACGGCGTGGCCGTGGACCAGGTGGCATTGGGTCTTCCGGAGGATGCTTTGCGGTCGCTTGAGAAGGCTAAGGAAGAGCGAGAACCCATGATGGTGCTCCTAGGCTCCGATGATGCGTTCGGGACCTTGAGAGATCGGGGAGACTTTCGGGAGATCCTGAAAGGAACGCGCAAACACTAGAGCTCCCGAACGTTCCTTTCACGCCCCGTAAAGAACCAAAACGCCAAGAACCATATTCTGACGGACAACTCCCTTCGGTCTGGGGACGAGCGATTTCGCATTCGTACAAGAACCTCCGCCCCGCTGGGTACATCTTGCCGCCAGCGATCTGTCCCTTCAGGAGGTTCCGATGAGCACAGTCACGGCTGACGACCGACCCGAACGAAAAGAGCCGGCAGAGACCGCGGCCCCCCCCGCCGTGCCGGCCGCCATCCAAAGTGGCCGCCGAAGAAGTTGGCCATGCCCCTGGACAACAAAAGGAGCAGCGACGGGTTCCGGAAGCCTACGCGTGCTGGCGTTGATCTGCCTTTTCGGAATGATGATGTCCTCAGGACATTGGGTTGCGGGCAGCGACGACCTCGACTATGCGATGGATCCGATTCGGAATTCCTATCGCCAGAAGCCACCCTATCCCGAGGTCAACTTGCAGGCGCGCCCCCACTTCGCGAGGGGCGGTGCTCCGTCTCAAGAAGAACAGAGGGTGACTCTGATCCGCGTCAAGCTGCAGGACGGGCGGCGGCTCGTCCTCGAAGATGGCCGGCCGGTGGGGTTCAAGAGCATTGCCCCCTCTGAAGTTGAGCGGAGCCTCGACCGCCTGCGGAGCGCCTCTCTGCCTGGAACCATGTGGCTTCAGGTCGCGACCGCGCCGGAGGAGAATGTCGTTGCGGAATGGAAGAAGGCGGAAGCGTATTGGGGCGAGCAGATTTCCGACCCGCGATCGCTGTACTACGTCTCCGGGAAGCCGGAAGAGATCGAGAACATTGCCCTCGATCTGAGCCGCGAGTCCATTGTCGAGTACCTAGACATCGTCTCTTCCGATGTGGGTCCAGCTCGAGACAGCGGCGTGGCGCAGTCGGCGTCGCGGGCGCCCGGTCTGGCGGCAACCGCGCCGGATTGGTTCGTGCAGATGAACATCGGCCCCGTGCACCAGATGATGGGCATCGCCGGTCGTGGTGTGACGTTCGTGCAGAACACGTTGGGCGTTCCACGCTCCTTCGCGAGCGGTCCGCCCATCGCTGCCTTCAGCGCGTACGGCCCGTTCGCGCCCTCGCAAGCTGATGACTTCAACTTCGCGATCGGGGCATTCGCGACTCCTCAGGCCACCTTCGGGTGTGTTCGAGCGACAACCTTGTCGAGCCCGGTCTTTCAGGACTTCGCCGGCGGACTGCTTCCACTTATCGGAAATGCCAGCTACTCGCCGCCTCTGGTCTTTGCGAGCGACTACTCATATTGGTTCGATGGCGGGCATGGGATCAGTGTCAATATGGAGTGGGACCGTCCGACGTTCGACGCGATCAGAATACTCACCGCCAACGGGAAGACCGTCGTCACACATGCAGGGTATAGCCATATCAACCTCGACGATCGAACCAGCTATCCGCTCGCGCCGCACGACCCGTTCCATGCAGACTCGGGTGCGATCATTGTCGGGAGCCAAGTGCAACCAAGCAATTTCGGAACGCGAGTGAACTTCATCCCTCCGTTGCTCGGTGACCCCTCTCGCTATTCGAGCGCCCAAGCGATCGGCCTTGTCGCCGCACTGGTCGAAAGCGCTCTACAGGTCGCTGGACGGTCTGTTTCGGAGCCGCCGCCGGTGGCGAACGGCGGAATAGGCAATCGAGCGCTACATCGACTGTACGACGCTCAGGGTGCCGTGCGGGATGCGCTGGCCGGTCGATTTCCACGGCCGACGCTTCGTGTGCAAGACACGCCCCCGGGAAATGAGATCCTGGTTCACGGCCAGGTCCGTACACTACCGGATGTGCCGCACAATTTCACAAGAAAGGAATTTCTGCGGGTTTACAACGATGGCGCGTCGCCGCTTACGGTAGCCGCATTCGCCGAGGTATCCCGCGGCACGGACAACTTGGCATGTCGGGCCACTCTCGGCGGCGGAACGGTGGCGCCATTCTCCGGCACTGACCTAACGCTGGAAATTCATCCGGCGCGGCCGGGTGCTTATGAGTGCAGTCTCAATCTCGACGTGAATGACTCTAGGCCGGCCATCCCTTTGTCGAGCCAACCGGGCCTCCGTCGCTGGTCGATTCGTTTCGCGTTCCGTGTACCGGTCGAACCGGGTGCCAGAGCGCGCGTCGTCGACTTTCTATCGAATGCCGTGACCCCTGGTCAGACACTTGACTTTGGGCGCTTGGCCGCGGATCCGCCTGGAACAATAGGAAATGGAAATCCGGAGGCAGGCGGACCTCAGCAGGTCAAGTTTGTCAGGATTCACAACGAACCGTGGGCGGACCGAAATCTCCAAGTGACCGTGCCGCCCTACTCTGGAACAACGGAGCGGTTCTTCATTACGCCGGACTGGCCATTTGTCTACTCTCAGCCGGGCGGGCAGACAATCTCTATTCCCCCAGGAGACTCACACTTGTTTGCGGTGGTGGCGCGCCAGAGGATTGCGCTTGCCGGACGAACTGAGCAGTCGTTCGATCAGTTCCTGAGCCTCTCGACAAACGACAGTGGGTACTTGACCTTTCCCCTGCGCGTGACGATGACGCTAGCAAAAGACAGCGCGGACTTTCAAATGCGTGCGTATGCGAACCACGCCGTTGGCCCTGAAGTGTCCGGCTCCGACTGGGCACGGTTGAACCTGGGAACGCTCAGCGTAAGTGAAGGGGCTCTTTGGGTTCGGAAAGCGTTTGGCGTGTTCAAAGCCCTGCGCGACAACATCGGGGCGGAATGGAAAGAGTACACGGGCCCCCTGGACCATTCCATCGAAGCCCTGTTGGACAGGCGAGCTAAGCCGATTGGCAAGCTCTTGCCGGTTCAGAAGGTGCTGCAGGCGACCGAGATCCTGGACGTGGTTGTGGAGGTGACGGCCATCCCGCCGCGCATCGGGCGCTTTCAACAGGTAGGCCAGGTGACCGTGAGGGCGCCGGGAAAGCCGGACAAGATACTCTTCCTATTCCTGGAGGCGGCGCTGGCGGGCCGTGGGCCCGCACACCTAGGTCTGGCGCTCGGCCCGGGCGGCTCCCAACCCGGCCCAAACCAAAGGCGCACAAATGGTGACCGTCGAACGGGAGAGCCCGAGACGACGGCGGACTCGCCGATCGGCGTCGGCGGAACGATCGATTTCGGAGCCGCAGCCGTTGGGAACGCCGTAAGCCGGGAGCTCGTTCTTCGAAACGACGGCTCGCAGACCATGGTGATCAGCGACTTCCGCGTTGACGGCGACTATACGGTTACGATTCCGAACGATACGATACCGCCCCAGACGTCGGTGAAGATCCTCGTGACGTTGACGGGTTCTCGCCGCGGCCCAGCGGACGGCGACCTGTCCTTCTATGTTGGTGGCACTGATGAGGCGGACAATTTCGTCGCGCTCCATCTTCACGGCGACGTCTGTGAGGGGTCGAACTGCTCGTCTTCGCAGCCTGTTGTGAGCCTCTTCGCGATGTCGCCGTCGATCGTCGCGAGTGGAGCGGCCGCGACGCTAACGTGGGAGGTCGCGAACGCGACGGCGGTGGAGATTCAACCAGGAGTCGGAACGGTGGCCGCCAGCGGAACCCGGAGCGTGACGCCGGTGGCGACGACCGACTATGTGCTGACCGCGCGTAACGGCTCCGAAGTCGTCCGCCAGAGCGCTCAAGTTCGGGTTGTTGGAGATGGCCCGCCTGGTTCTCCGGTCATTGAGAGCTTCTCGGCCTCACCGCCATCCATCGCGGCAGGCCAGTCAGCCAGCCTGACCTGGACGGTGACCGGCGCTACGAGCCTCAGTCTGGAACCCGGCGGCGCCGTAACGGGCACGGGGACGACGGTGACCCCCGCCCAGAACGCAACATACATTCTCAGTGCATCGAACGGAACGGGTACGTCCACCAGGCTGGCGCGCGTGACGGTTGGCGCCGACGCCGGGCCGCCCGTCATCAACGCCTTCAGCGCGAGCGCGACGTCGCTCCCGGGACCGGGCGAAAGTACGACCCTTTCATGGGACGTCGCCAACGCGACGACCGTCGAGCTGGACCAAGGCGTCGGGCCGGTGCCGCCGACCGGATCGCGTAACCTCTCGCCGGCAGTCTCGACGACTTATACGCTACGCGCCAGGAATGCCGCATCCGCGACGAGCCGATCGGTGACCGTGATCGTCCAAGGGACCGGCAGCCCGGGCGCCCCGCCGGTCATTCGGAGCTTTGTCGCGAGCAGCGGGGCGGTCGCGGCGGGTCAGCCGGTAACGTTGTCGTGGGTTGTGGAGGGCGCGGACCTCGTGCTTCTGGTGCCGCCCTTGGCATCGCCGGTCGCGACGGCGGGTTCGCAGACTGTGCTTCGCCAGTCGACGACGACGTACACGCTCTTCACGCGAAACGCGGCGGGCTCCACGTCGCAGAACGTGACTGTGACGGTGACCGGCGGCGCCAACGTTCCTGAGATTCGGGAGTTCGCCGTAGTCCCGACTCCGATTATTGTGGGTGGCGGGGGCGAGATGCGTTGGACGGTCGAAAACGCGGCTAGTGTGTCGATCGCTCCGGATGTCGGGGAGGTTCCGTTGACGGGAACTCGGTCGATTCATCCGGCGATCGATGCGGTTTACGTACTTACAGCGACGAACGCGGCTGGCTCGGCTAGCAGGGCGACCGTAGTGCGTACCACGCCGGCGCCGCCGGCGCCGCTGAACAAACCAATAGAAGTGCTCCGTGGCCTAACGGCTGAGAATGGTACTCGGCTCGAGAATGCTGGCACAACCGATCTTTACGATCCTCTTCGCGGGCTGGTTGCTGGTGACGTCCCGATCGTCGTCGTGAACCGGTCAAGTGCGCCAGTCACGATCAGGAGGGCCTGGGTCTCGAATTGGGGAGGTGGATCGTCGCTCGCGTCGCTGACCTCGACGTTGGCAGGCATCACCCTGGGTTCGGGCGTTTCGGTACCCGTGACTCTCCGCTGGACGTCGCCCGTCGCGCCGCGAGGTTACCAATTTGAACTGTTCATCGAGCTGATCGACGGAACGAGTTTCTTCCATAGGTTACGCCTGGCGCCGCCAACGTGGCAGCAGGAGGGGGTGCCAGGAGCAGTGCAGGTGAGCGCCGCCGGTGGGACGCCTGTCATGATTGGCTATCCGACGGCGCCGTTCAACTTCACTGGCCCGGACGACCTCGACCTTGGATGGGCGAACGACTCGCGCACGGCGACGAAGCTGATCGCCGTTCAGAACCGGACCGCAACACCACTCGTCTTGAGGCAAGCATGGTGCGGTCATGAGACCTTTTCCGTCAGGCCGGTACCCCCGGCGTCGTTCGACGGGATGGTGCCGGCTCAGGGGTCGGTCAACCTGCGCGTTACGGGCGTGAATCTTGTCTACCCGTCCGAGCAGGACTACTGCTACATTCAATTGCAGCGGCAAGAGTCCAGCGCCTTCGCGACGCACGGGACGTTCGTAGAGTTCCATGTGAATGCAACTGGAGTTTCAAAGCTACCGGCGCCGTATGTACGTTATCGTGACTCCCGGTTGACGGATTTCAGCGTGGAGCCGGACGGTCAAGTACTAGACCTTGGCCGGCTGCGGCCCGGCCGTCCTGTCACGATAACGCTTAGTGTACAGAACGGGGGTGGCAGCCCGCTGCAGCTTGGATCATCGATCGCCGTCTCAGGGAGCGGCTTTCGGCTGAGAAGGCGCTATTATGAATCCTATCAAACGCGACCTCCGTTGACGACGCTTGACGACTACTGGAGCGATGACGCCAGATTCGACGTTGAGTTCGTAGCCAAGAGGGCAGGCGTCTACTCGGGAGTGGTCAAGATTCCGATGTGGGGAGGGAGCCGGGCAACGCCACCATACGATTGGAGCCGCACCTTTGAGATTCATCTGAAGGCGACTGTGGGTGGCGGCAGGGTCTCCGTTCTTCAAGGTGCGACAGAGCTCACGAACGGCGGCGGCTTTGATGCGGATGGCGTCACCGCGTTCACAGTCGAGAACCAGAGCGCCGAGCTGGCGAACCTCTCGAGCCTGGCGGTTCCGCCTCATTACGCGGTTCTTTCGGCTCTTCCACGATCGCTCGGGCCGGGTGAGAGCGCCACGTTCACAGTACTCCAGACGAAGGCGGCAGCTGCGCCCGGGCCACATTTCATCTCGTTCGCAGTCGATGATCCGGACGAACCGATCTTCCAGGTACGCGAAAACCACAGGCCGATCGCAGTTGACGACAGCCTCACGGTCGTCGGGGATGCGCCACAAGGTCTGGACGTAACAGCCAACGACATCGATCCGGATGGGGACGCGTTGACGCTGTCGGCGAATTGGCTCGCGGTCGCGCCGACAAAAGGCGGCGTGGTCATCGACCCAGACGGCGTAATGATCTACACGCCCAGTCCGGGAGCCTCGGGAGAGGACCGGCTGATCTACGAGATCGACGACGGGAGCGGCGGTGCGGCTCAGGCAGAGGTCCGCATCGTGCTGCAGACTCCGAATCGCGCTCCGAACGCGAATCCAGAGACCGTAACCACAAAGCCGGGACGTGCCGTGACGGTTGATGTGGTCGCCAATGACACCGATCCGGACGCCGATCGGATCCTGCTCATCGCGAGTCCGGTTGTCGTACCTCCCGTGAACGGCGTAGCGGTCAAGGCCAGCGGCGCGACGATCACCTACACGCCGAATAGCGGCTTCTCAGGAGTAGACAGCTTCACATACGAGATCGGCGACTCGTTCGGAGCCCGCGCCCGGGCGGAGGTCACGGTCATCGTCGCCAACACGCCTCCAAACGCTCTTCCCGACATCGCGTCGACCAAGCCTGGCAGGTCGGTCGTTATCAACGTCACCGGCAATGACGGGGACCTAGACGGCGATTCGGTCGTCCTTCCGTTGAATCCGATCGTCATTCCTCCTGAGCAAGGGACGGCCGTTCGGCTGGATTCGGCGAATGTTGAATACACGCCGAGGGCCGGATTCGCAGGGACGGACGTTTTTACCTACGAGGTGGGAGACACGTTCGGCGCCCGGGCGAGGGCGACGGTAACCGTGAGCGTCGAGAACGCTCCACCGAAGGCGGGACCGGACTCGGTCGGCACGAAGCCGAATGTGGCCGTCACGATCAACGTGACCCGAAACGACACAGACCCAGACGGCGATCCGGTGGTCCTGATCCAGAGTCCGATCGTCGTTCCGCCCACGAACGGCACCGCCGTGCGCGTGGATGCCGCGAACATCACGTACACTCCCGTTCGGGACTTCGTTGGTACGGATAGCTTCACCTACGAGGTGGGGGATACGTTCGGCTCTCGGGCTCGCGCCGTCGTGACGGTACGCGTGGCGAACTCTCCTCCGGTGGCGCTGGACGACGCCGCGACAACGAAACCCGGGCTACCGGTGACCGTGACCGTCACGGCGAACGACTCGGACCCGGACGGTGATGCCGTCCTCTTGATCGCCAGCCCGATCGTGGTGGCTCCCTTGAATGGCACGGCGACGAAGGTCGATGGTGGGCGGATCGCCTATACGCCGAATGCAGGTTTCATTGGAGTGGACTCGTTCTCGTATGAGATTGGAGACTCGTTCGGCGCGCGTGCACGCGCCGTCGTCACGATCACCGTTGCGAACCAGCCGCCGGTGGCCATCGCCGATGCGGCGACGACGAAACCGAATCGAGCGGTGGCGATTCCGGTCGTCGCGAACGACACGGATCCAGATGGCGACCCACTAAGTTTGATCGCGAGTCCGGTCGTCGTGCCACCGACGAACGGCACGGCGACCAAGGTCGACGCTGGGACCATTCTCTACACGCCGAATCCTGGCTTCACGGGAACCGACACTTTCACGTACGAGATCGGAGACTCGTTTGGAGCTCGCGCGCGTGGCGGCGTGACGGTTGAGGTTCAGAACTCGGCACCGAACGCCGTTGCGGACGTGGCGACGACGAAGCCCGGCCGGTCGGTGACGATTAACGTGACCGCAAACGACAGCGATCCGGATGGCGACATCGTGACCTTGATTGCGAGTCCGGTTGTGATCGCGCCGGCGAATGGCACGGCAACAAAGCTCGATGGCTCGAGCATTCTGTATACGCCGAATGCGGGTTTTGTCGGTTCCGACTCGTTCACCTACGAGATCGGCGACTCGTTTGGGGCGCGCTCGCGGGCGATCGTGACGATTGTCGTGGCGAACGGTCCGCCTGCGGCCTGGCCGGATTCGGTCTCGACCGTGCACGGCCGGGCGATCCTGATCAACGTGACCGCGAACGACACGGATCCCGACGGCGATGCCGTAGTCCTGATCGCGGCACCGGTGGTCCTCCCGCCGACGAACGGCACGGCCGCGAAGGTCGACGGCACGACGATCAACTACACACCGAATGCTGAGTTTGTTGGGACGGATCGATTCACATATGAGATAGGAGATTCATTCGGCGCCCGCGCCCGGGCGGATGTGACCATCACCGTCACCAACGCGGTCCCGGTTGCGAACCCGGACGTCGCGACGACGAAGAAGGGCGTGGGTGTGGACGTTGTGGTGACGCTGAACGACACCGATGCGGACGGCGATACGCTCTCTTTGATAGCAAGCCCGGTCGTCGTAGCGCCGTCGAAGGGGACCGTGACGAAGCTGTCGGCCACGACCCTTCGCTATGTCCCAAACGCTGGCGCGACCGGGACGGACACATTCACCTACGAGATTGGGGATGGCTACGGAGGCCGCAGCCAGGCGAGCGTGACCGTGACGATCAGCCAGTAGCGCGGAGAGGAGGCCGGGCGCGCGCCGAACTCGCTCGTCGGCCGGGCCCCGTTTCCGAACCGGAGCGGGGCCGGCCGCAGAGGCGCCCGGGACGAGCGCGCCGGCCTTGGGGCGACCCAGAAGGTAGGTGGCGCCTGGGCGTGCACGGCCGCGGTTCCGGAGCCCTTTGCGTGAAGTAAAATCGCGGTGCGATGATGGGCTGGCGCTAAAGGCCGACGGCAGCGAGCTTAACGGAACGTCAAGATGCGTTTTCGAAAGGTGCCTCGTTCAGCTCTCCTGAGGCGTTTCGTCTCCAGTATCTACACGATCGAAAGCGAAGAGCACGACGCGACACCGGTCGAGCAGCGATTCGTCTCGAGCTTTTGGGTCGAGCTTTGCTATCACGCCGGCTCGCCGTTGAAGCGGGCCGACATAGGCAAGCCGTTCAAGCTGGAGTCGGCTCGGACGGTCGCTGCCGGCCCGCGGCTTCGGCCCATGCTGTTCGGGAGCACGGGGCCGATGCGGATGGTAGGGGTTCGGCTGCATCCATGGGCGGCGCTTCCCTTCCTTTGGACGAGTCCGAAAGAGCTTCTAAGCGCGGTTCACAGGCTTGAAGAGGTCATTTCTTTGGGTGGAGATCGGCTGCGGCAGATCGAGGGCGACGATGGCCTCGGACGGGCTCTTGGTTTTGTCTTGGCTCATCTGGAGCAGTTGGCGAGACGCTCTTCTCCTGTCGAGCCGCGAGTGCGACATGCGGTCCGGGCGATCGCCGAGAGAAGTGGGTGCGTCAGGCTGTGCGAGGTTGCGGAGGAGCTCAATGTGTCGGGCCGGCGGTTCCAGCAGTTGTTCCGCGACAACACGGGGCTGACACCACGTCGATTCGCGTCCATCCTGCGCTTCGAGACCGCCGTGAGGCTTTTGCGGGCGCCGGCGAGGCCGTCGTTGGCGCAACTTGGGCCCCTGGCCGGTTACTTTGACCAGTCTCATCTCGCGAGAGAGTTCGAGCAATACGCCGGCACGACACCGGCGAGGTTCCGCGATGAGGCGATGGCGCTCGAGGAGTATTACACTGCGGGCAATATGGCCGAAGACCGGGAGACCGTCCAAGGCGATTCAAGAAGATCAGGCGGAACGAGATGGCGGGATGAGTGAAAGACCCGATCCGGTGACCACCGCGCGGCTCGCGCGGCTCTTCAAGGCCCACCCCTGGCACGGCATCCCGATCGGGGACGGCGCGCCTGGGATTGTCAACGCCTACATTGAGATCGTCCCCACGGATACGATCAAGTACGAGCTGGACAAGGTGAGCGGGTATCTCAAGGTGGATCGGCCCCAGAAGTTCTCCAACGTCTGTCCGATGCTCTATGGCTTCATTCCCCGGACGCACTGCGGCGTGCAGAACGGGGCGCTTTGTGCTTCGCGGACCGGGCGGAGCGGCATCGTCGGCGACGGCGACCCGCTCGATATCTGCGTCCTGACCGAGAAGCCGGTCTCGCATGGGGATTTCCTGCTTCAGGCGGTGCCGATCGGCGGGCTGCGCATGCTGGACGGGAACGAGTCCGACGACAAGATCATCGCGGTCTTGAAGGGCGACGCGGCCTTCGGGTCCTTTGGGGAGATCGGCGATTGCCCACGGCCGCTCCTGGAGAGGTTGCGCCACTACTTTCTGACGTACAAGAGGGGACCGGACGATCCTGGGGCCCGTGTCGAGATTCCCCACGTCTATGGACGGGAAGAGGCGTACGAGGTGATCGCGGCGAGCCAGGCGGACTACGAGGCGTTGGCCGGGGACGGCGTCGATTCCCGATGAGCCGGTTGGGGGCCGCTGGGGACGAGGAGCGGCGGGTCGGGCTTTGCCTTACGTGCGGGAACGCCGAGGTTCTCGTATCCGGACGCGGCGCGCGGTTCTACTTTTGCCGTGTGAGCCGCACGGATCCCAGCTTCGCCAAGTTCCCAAATCTTCCGGTGCTCTCCTGCGGGGGTTTCGCGGATGGCATGGTCAGTCGGCCAACATCCGCTCCGCCAGAAACTCGTTGACCGCGCTCGCGTGGGTCAGGTTCAGGAGGTGCCCGGCGCCTTTCACGAGGCGATCGAGGCCGGAGCGCTCGGCGTGCACGATGCGATCGCGATCGCCGTGGATTTGGTGAACCGGCATGGGCAGCGCGCCGACGCCGTCCCAGTTCAGGATCGCCCAGGAAGCCCATTTGATGAAGCTCGGCGGGGTGGCGCGGATCATGTCCGCGAAGAGCTGGCGCTCTTCTGGGAGGCGCGCTCCAAACTCGCCCGCGAGGACCGGGGCCGCGATGTCGATGACCCGCATCGCGCCGACCGGAACGGCTCCGATGAAAGGCTTCCAGACCTTGAGGCGAATCGAGAGCCTCCGCGGGGAGCGGCAGCTCGCGATCAGGAACACGGCGCTTGGCCTTAAGAAGCGGGCCATTTCCAAGGCGACCATCCCGCCGAGCGAGACGCCGCCGAGATAGAGCGGATCCCCTTCCTGAGAAGGCCTCGAGTCGGCAAGCGAGGCCGCGAAGCGCTCGCCGTAAGCCGCGAGGGTCTCCCCAGACTCCGGCGTCTGCCAGCGCGGAACCTCGAGGCCAGGAAATGCCAAGCGCTGCGGCTCCAAGAGCCGCGCATCGCAAGCCAGACCCGGCAGGAGGATCAGACGAGGCCGTCGTGCAGAAGGCGCCATCGGGGAAGCCCGATGATCTTCGCCGCCCGCGTTTGTGTCAACGGCCAAGTGGCCGCGGGGCTCTTGTCCGTGAGGTATCCTCGCTCGAATGGCGGCCTCCGATGTCGCGAAAGACGTGGCCCCCGCCTCCTCGGAGGAGAGCGCGGGACGTGTGAGATCCGTGCGGGCCTCCGCCCTGTGGATCTTCGTTCTGTGCTTCGCTTGCTACCTTGCCAACGTGCGTACGATGCCTTTCGCATCCGGATGGGACACGATTCCCAACCGGTTGATCCCGTTCTCGGTGCTGCGCTTTGGAACGGTCACGCTCGATCCCTTCGCGGCGCACCTTCCCTCGGGCACGGCGCGGCCGGGATATGTGCAAGAGAAGGAGGGGCATCTCGTCTCGTTCTATCCGGTGGGGGCGTCGGCGGTCGCGTTGCCGGCGTACATTCCGTGCTATTTCTGGCTGATCCTCTCCGGGCGGACCTCGGCCGCGGAGCTCTTTGCCGCGAGCGAGTGGGCCGAGAAAGTTGCGTCGAGCGCCGTTACGGCTATGGCGGTCGCTTTGATGTACGCCCTCTTGAGGCGTCGAACCTCGCCGGTTTGCGCGACCGCGTTGGCGTTGGCCTTTGGGCTTGGAACCTCGGTCTGGGCGGTCGCGAGCCAGCAGCTTTGGCAACACGGCCCCGCCGTGCTCTGCTTGCTCGCCGGCATGCTTCTCCTTGACGTGCCGGAGCCGCGGCGTCTGACGGCGAGCGTGCTCGCCTGGTCGGGCGCGGCGTTTGGGCTGGCGTTCGCGTGCCGGCCGCACATGCTGGTCTTCGCGTTCGCCGCCGGACTCGTCGTATTGCTCTGGGAGCTGCGGGGCGAGTCGCCAGCCCGGGCGGTAGGGAAGGATGCCGGGGGCGCGGATGGCAAGCGGGTTCGCCTTGGCCGCGTTCTGGCCTTTGCCGGTGGGGTCCTCGCCGCGGCGGCCCCGTTTCTGATCTACAACCGGCACTTCTACGGGAGCCTCTTGGGCGGATATGCGCTGGTGACGAGCCCGCTCGAGCCGCTCCGAATCCCCGAGGGTCTTGCCGGTCTCTTGATCAGTCCCAATCGCGGCCTCCTCGCGATCACGCCGATCGCGATCTTCGGAATCCTGGGATTGGTAACCGTGTTTCGCAGGCCGCGGGGGGACGAGCTCTTGAAGGGCCTCGCGTTGGCCGCGGTTCCCTTCGTTCTGAGCCACGCGGGCTACCGGGACTGGCCGGCGGGTTGGACGTTTCCCGGACGCTACCTGATCGAGGTGCTGCCGATCCTGACGCTCGGGGCGGAGCGTTGGCTGCACGTCCACGCCGGCGGCCCCCGCGCCTTCGTGGTGTCGTCTTGTGTATGGTCTTTTCTCGCGCAGGTGAACGGGGCGTTCATGTATCCCGCCTCGAATTGGAACGCGCGGATGGAACCCGATCTTCGCAAGGCGGCCTGGAGCCTGGACCACATCATGCTGCTCGAGGACTTCGGAGCCTGGTATCGAGCGGGCGCGGTCCCGGAAGATCCGACCCGGCGGTTTGGGGCCCACTTCTCGCGCGGCTCTGAGTTTGTCTCGTTCGAGGCGCCCAACCCCGTCCTTGTTCCGGCGATCTCGTTGACGCTCGATCCAGGTGAGGGCGCGACCGCGCTGGTGACCGCGGTCTTCGACGTGACGGCCTCACCAGGCGCCACGGCGCTCTTCGTTGGCAAGCTCCGCGTCGACAACGTCGAGGAAGCCGCAGTCGCGCTGTTTCAAAGCTCGGCCCCACCGTCGCGCGCGACGATCAGCCAATCCTGGGCCGTGCCGCTCCATGGGAACCGCAGGATTACTCTGACGCTCTATGGGCAGGTCGTCGGCCCAAAGGGCTCGATGTTTACAACCGGCGGGCCGAACACGATTCTCAGCGCGGCGATTGTGAAATCGCGATGAGGTCCGGATGACCGTTGTGAGGCCCGGGGACGAGTGTTTGGAGGCTCCCGCCGTCAATGTCTACGACCGGCCGTTGACCGAAGCCGAGATCGAGAAGGGATGGCACCGCGAGCTTGTGGGCGGCCTTTGGGACGAGATGGGCCGGCTGCAACGGGACTTTCTGGTCGGCGAAGGGCTGATGCCCAACATGCGCCTTCTCGACGTTGGCTGCGGCTGTCTGCGGGCTGGAATCCACCTCGTGCCGTACCTTCTGGATGGGAATTACTACGGGTTGGACATCAACGAGTCGTTGATCCGCGCGGGGCTCGAGATCGAGCTTCCAAGGGCCGGTCTCGCGGGATGCCTGAGCCCCGGGAACCTGCTTGTGAACGGGCGCTTTGAGGCCTTTCGGTTCGGCGTTCTCTTCGACATGGCGGTCGCGCAGTCTCTGTTTACGCACCTCCCGGGCGAGCGGATCCGCGATTGTCTGAGCCAGCTGTGGCGTTGTCTCAGGCCGGGCGCGAGGCTCTACGCGACGTTCTTTGAATGTTCCCAAGAGGGACCCGGGCTTCTCCCGGAGACACACCCCGGCGGCATCACCACCTACGCTAATCGCGATCCGTACCATTTCCGATTCGAAGAGATCGCAAGGCTCTCCGATGGGCTTCCGTGGGTGCTCTCACGCGTTCCGGGCTTTCGGCACCCGCGAGATCAGAAGATGTTGCGCTTCGAGAGGGGCGAAGGGAGATGAACCGCCGATGGGGTCAGGCTCCCAACCGTAGGCCGGCGTCCAGCTCGGCGAAGAACCGGAGGTTGTGGTTGGGAACCAGACGCGCGGCCGCCACGGCGCGATCTCCGGCCACCTGAACGTCCAACACATGGAGCTCGCACTCCTCGAGCACCGCGCACAGCCCAGGCAGATTGGGAGCCCATTTGTTGGTCTGATCGCCGTGGAGCGATCCCCCGGGAAAGAACTCCCAAGCCGGGCTGTCAAGCGACGCGAGCGCTGGATTGGTCGTGACCTGGGTCTCGACGAACGCGAGGCCCCCGGGCTTGAGGAGGCGCGCCACGCGGTCCAGGGCCCGCATCGGGTTTCGAAGGTGATACAGGATTCCGAGAAACAGCACGAGATCGAAGGTCCCGAGCATTTCCGGTGTGAGGTCATAGACGTTGGCGGTTTGGAACGTGACCCGGCTCTCCAGAATCCCGGCGGCAATGGAGAAGCCCGTCGCTTCCGGTCGCGCGTGATCGACCGCGACGACCCGAGCCCCGCGCCGCTCCATCTCGAACGCGAAGAACCCATCGCGGGAGCCCACATCCAGGACGCGCAGGCCCGCGGCGTCTTTGGGAAGGCCGATCGCTTCGAGACGTTCGAGAGAGTCTCGTGAGGCGTTGCTTCCAGGCGTCACGACGCCGGGCGCGACCTCGATCTGGTGATACCAGTGCGGAAAGCTCGCGATCCGGCTGCGGATTTCGTCCCGATGCATCGGTTTTTGGCCTCAGGCGGCCGGCGCTGGCCGGAAACCCAGCCTCCCGATCTCGGCCTCCAGGATCCGGCGGGCGATCGCAAGCGCGCAGCCGTACGTGCTTTCGACTCCGAAATACGAGAGGCTCTTGGACAACAGGCTCTGTCTTCTGGAATAAGGTGTGTCGGAGGCGTAGTGCAAGAGGCCGATGTCGAAGGGCGTCTGATTCGAGAGATGCACGATCTCGTCGTTGGGGTGGCGGGTCGGATGGACAAGCTCGTACACGGCGGCCAGATAGGGACCAGCCTCCATCTCCAGCACGCTGTAGCCCTCGCGGTAGAAGACGCCCATGTACTCGCGGTTCTGGAGGAAGGGGCCGCGCACGGTCAGGGCCTTCTGGTTGTCGAAGACGGTTCCCTTGGTCAGATGGGGCTGAACGTCGCGCGCGAGAAACGCGTTCCTAAAGAGGTAGGTGTTCCGGGAGTGCTCGTCGTGGACGACCGAGGAGATCATCACGTCGCCCACGCGCCCGTTGAGTGTCGCGGCCTTGCCCATGACATACAAGCCCCGCGGCTCCCCGGTCCCCTGGCCCAGCCGGGACAGATGGTGGTAGGCCGCCATGCCCAACGGGTAGTCGATGTTGAGAATCACGGCGTCGCTCGCGGCAAGAGCCGCGAGTCCGGGCATCCGCAGGCGTGGATCCAGGCGCTCCTCACGGATCTTTCCAAGCTCGATGATCTGGGCGCTGACGTCCACCCGGCCGGGGCTCTCGATCGTTGTGATGCCGCCCTCGGCGTCGTACGCCAGGACGTCCTCGAGGATACCTCCCTTGGAGCCGGCCTCGACGGAGTGGAGAAAGGCGCGGAGCAGGTAGTAGGTCAGGTTCGCGATGGTGGGCTCGTCGCCTCTCTCGACGGCCGCCATGAGCGGGGCCGCCAGGCCCTCCGGGTTGTTCCGCCTCGCGAACGCCAGGATGCGCTCCCGGTGCGCGGTCGCGTACCCACCCAAGAGGTTGCTCAGCGCGTGCATGTTGGACGAGACGAAATAGAACGCGGGCCGGCGCGGATGGTCGGGCCGGACATAGTGGGGCTCGATGCCGCTCCACCAGCGCTGCGCGGCCCTTTGGTACTGCGAAAGCGAGCCCGAGAGAAGCCTCACGGCGAGGTCTTGAGGGCGAGCGCCGATCTCGCGAAGGTCCGTAAGCCAGTCCGCGCCGAGCGCGGCGTGGAGCGTTTCGAGCGTCGTGCCGCCTTCTTCCTCGGCGGCCTCGACGCCCAGGCACTCCGCGATCTCACCCAACTGGGGTTCGCGATCGGCCTGTTGCACGAGCGCCCGGAGCCTTGGATGGAGCTTGTTCCACTCGATCTGATACGCCGTGAGGATTGGAATCAGGTCGTCGATATCGCTGGTGCTGGTGATGAAGGCCGCGAGCGTCGACGAGCCGTCCCATCGCAGGGGACGTCGCCGGCCCCGCGCGAGGACGGGGCTCCAGCTTCTCACGTCGAGTCCCGCGGCCTCGAAGTGTTCGTGGGACTGGCCAAGGACCACGCGGCTGACCTGGGGCATGCACTCGGGAAGGCGCGCGGCGCAATAGGCAAACGCGGCGACGTCCGGCGTCTCGCCTCTGGCTCCCTCGTGGAGGCTCGAGCGGCTGTAGAGGTGAGCCTCCTCGAAGGCCCGCACAAAGACCTCGCCCGAGCTTCGAAGCAGCGAATAGAACGTTCGAATGTAGAGGTCGATCTCGTCGCTGATGGAGCTGGGCGGTTGGCGTTCCATGATTTGGGGACGGGATTATCCCGGAAACCAAAACGCGGGCCCAGGAGGCCCGCGTTCGGTGGTGCCGAGCTGCGCGTGGGCGCGTCAGCCGCCGTGGCGCCGGTGCCCGAACCGGTTGCGCAAGGCCGCGAGGTAGCCGTCAAGCTTGGTGCGTTGGTCGGGGGTCAGGATCTCCTCGATGTCGGACCTGACGAGCTGCATCTGGGCGCGGATCTCCTTGCGGCCCTCGGTGAGCTCCACCGTCGCGGCGCCGATTGCCGCAAGGTCGCGATTCGGGGCCTCGGTGAGCTCGCGGAGCTTGCGGCGCGCCTCATGCCGCCTCTCGCGGAGGGACTCGAAGGCCGGACGACGCGCCTCCAGGGCGGCCTTGATCTTGTCTTTCTGCGCCTCGCTGAGGTCGAGCGAGGCGAGCGCGCCGCGCAGCGCGCCGAGGGGGCCGTGCCCGCGCCCGCCCCGCTCCGTGGCTTCGGGAGCGCGCGGGGCGCGCTCCGGGGAGGCGCCGAGGCCGATCGTGAAAGCGAGGGGGGCGATGGCGAGGATCTTCAGGGCACTTCGTGGGTTGAATCTCATGGTGGGCCTCTCTTTCGGTTTTTCGGTTCTCTTCGGGTTAGGTGCTCGTCCGGCTGTCCGTCTCGACCGGCTCATAGACGCTCACCGAAAACCGGCGTTTACCGCCGGCCCGAAAGATGGCGAGTCTGGACGAGGCCCGAGGCTATCGCCGAAGCAGCTTGAACGCGATCTCGCGGCCATGTCCGCCAAAGGCCAGGCTGACCCAGAGCATCGCGAGGGGCTCCAGGAGCCGCGCCTGGGATAGGGGGCCGACGTCGATCGCGTCGAAGCCGAGCTCTTGGGCGAGCGTCTTGGCCGTCTCCTTGGCAACCGGGTCGTCGCCGCAATAGAACATCGTGGCGGCGTGGTCGCCGTATTTTGGGTTCTCCATGTTGCCAAATCCGGTGGAGTTGAAGATCTTGACAACTTTGGCTCCGGAAGCCCAGCCCGCGACCATCTCACCGCCGGACGACGTGAGCCCGACCGCGAGACCCGAGAAGTCCTTCCTGATGGGGTTTGTGGCGTCGAAGACGATCCTCCCGCTCAGCCCGCCCGCGGCCACGATCGCTTCCTGTGTGGCCTCCCACGGGGTCGCGAGAACCACGACCTCCGCGAACGCCGCCGCCTCCGCGAGGCCCTTCGCGCGGGAGTTGGGGGCATTGTTGAGAAGTCCCGCGAGCTTTGGTGAGGCGGTGTCGCGCACGCCAAACGTGATCTCGTGCCCCAGGCGCGCCCAGGACTTGCCCAGCGCGCCCCCGACCATTCCGGTTCCAAGGATGGCGATCTTCATAGGTGTGCCTTGGCCGCTCAACGGCCGGCACCCACGGGGGCGGGGACGGCAACCGCCTCGAAGGCCGACCTGAGGTTCGCGGCCACCTGGCTTGCGTCGCGTCCCTCAATGTGGTGGCGGGGAATGAAGTGCGCGACCTCGCCGTCGCGAAACAGCGCGAAGGACGGGCTGCTGGGCGGATACTGCGAGAAGTAGCCGCGGGCACGCGCGGCCGCGTCTTTGTCCACGCCGGCGAAGACGGTTCCGACCCGGTCCGGCCTGGGTCCCTTGGCAAGGGCGTCGCGCACGCCGGGACGGGCCATGCCGGCCGCGCAACCGCAGACCGAGTTCACGATGATGAGGGCGGTCCCTTTCTTCTCGGCCATGAACGCGTCGACGTCCGCGGCAGTCCTGAGGTCTTGAACGCCGTGGTCGGTCAGCTCGGCGCGCATGGGATCTGTGAAGCGGGGGTCGTACATTCTGTTCCTCCATCCGGCGGAATGGGCCGTGCCGGAGCGCGGATGATACGGCCGCTGGGCGGACGGCGGTTTCCAGGGCGACGGCCTCTAAACTTGGAACGTGCCGGGCCGCGAGTTTCTTTCCGATGTCGCGATTGTGCTGGCGGCCTCGTTTCCGGTCCTCTTCGTATGCCGGCGGCTCAATCTGCCGCAGATTGTGGGGTTCCTGGTCACGGGAGTCGTGATCGGACCCCACGCGTTGGGGCTCCTGCGGGACGCGCGTCGGGTCGAGAGCGTGGCCGAGCTGGGGGTCGTCCTGATCCTGTTCTTCGTGGGGCTCCAGTTCCCGTTGACCAAGCTCATCCACCTTGGGCGCACCGCTTTGGTGGGAGGCTCCTTGCAGATGACGCTGACCGTCGCGGCTGTGGCGGCCTTGAGGGTCGCGACCGGCGGTCCTGTCGGCGTCGGGGTCTTCTACGGCTTTCTCGTGGCGCTCTCGTCGACGGCCGTGGTGTTGCCGATCCTGGCCTCGCGCGATGAGCTTGCCGCGCCCTACGCCCGGAGGTTCTTGGGCGTCTCGCTGTTTCAGGATCTCGCGGTGATCCCGCTCGTGTTGCTGTTGCCGGCACTCGCTCCGCACGGGCCCACCGCGCCTCAGACCGCGGCGGTCGTCTCGCGGGTCGGGATCGCGCTCGTCGGTGTGGCGCTCCTCGTCGTCACCGCGCGCTTCGCCGTTCCGCGCCTTCTCCAGGGCGTCGTACGTCTGGGAAGCCGCGAGAGCTTCACGGGCGGCGTGATCGCACTGGTGTTGGGCATGATCGCGGTCGCGGAGAAGGCCGGGGTCTCGGCGGCGATGGGAGCCTTCGCGGCGGGCATTGTGCTTGGCGAGAGCGAGCACGTCCACGAGATCGCGGCGTCTTTGGCTCCGTTTCGCGACCTCCTCTCGAGTCTCTTTTTCGCGTCGATCGGAATGCTCCTCGAACCGATGGCGGTTGTGCGCTTCCCGGTCGTTCTGCTTGCGGTCTTGGGTTCTGTGCTCGCGATCAAGACCACCGCGTCCTACCTGGCCCTGCGCGCCGCCGGGACCGTTCCGCGCACGGCCTTGCGATCCTCGCTCGCGCTCGCGACCGTGGGGGAGTTCTCGTTTGTTCTCGCCCAGGCCGGGGCGCGCTTGGGTCTTCTGTCGCGTGAATCCGAGCAACTCTTCGTGGCCGTCGCGGTCGTGACGATGGCGCTCGCGCCGATTCTGGTGGCGGTTGGACCGCGCCTGGTGCCGTTCTTTCCGGAGCGCGTCGAGGGCACGCTTGAGCCCGATCCGCACGGCGAGGGGGCGCCGGCCGGCCACGTGATCGTGGTGGGCTATGGCGTGAACGGGCGCAACGTGTGCCGCGCGCTGAAGGAGACCCGGATCGCGCGCGTGCTCTTGGAGGCGGATCCCGACCGGGTGGCCCTGGCGAGGCGGGACGGCGTTCGTGCGCTGAGGGCCGACGCGACCGGCACGGAGGGGTTGGTGGCGGCGGGAATTGGGAAGGCCCACGGCGTGGTTGTGACGATCCCCGATCCCGACGGCGCGAGGCGCACCACCCGGCTCTGCCGGCGCATGAACCCAAGCGTGCGCATCCTGGTTCGGACCCGATATCTCGCCGAGGTCGACGCTCTGCGCGCGGCCGGCGCCGACGAGGTGATTCCGGAGGAGTTCGAGACCTCGATCGAGATCGTGGCCCGCGTGCTGCGCCTGTTTCACGTCCCCGGGAACGTGGTCGCGAGCCAGCTGCGTTTTCTCAGGGACGAGGCCTACTTGCGAATGCGGGATCCGGAGAGCAAGACGCTGGACGGACGTCGCCTCTCGGCGCTTGTCGCGGCCGGCACCACCGAGCTCTTCCTGGTCATGCCCGACACGTCGGCCGAGGGACAGACTCTCGGAGCCCTGCATTTGGAGGCTGAGCATGTCGCGGTCCCGGCGCTCCTGCGCGATGGCAAGCCGCTCGCGCCGCCGCCCACCGATGAGAAGCTGGCCGCGGGAGACACGCTGGTTCTGGCCGGCGCCCATGAGGACCTGGGGCGCGTGGTGGCCCGGCTGGAGAGGAGGCGGGAAGCCATGAACGAGGGTGGAAGCGTAAGCGAGCTCTAGCTCCCCCAACCCCCTCTTTGCAAGAGAGGGGGCTTCGGAACCCAGAGATTTCATGGAACATTTGGCGGGGCGTAGGGCAGTGTTTGGGCAAATAGACAACACAGAAAGAACACCAGCGGGATGTGAAAGAGGAGCTGCAGGATCGCGTAGCCCGCGAGCTCGCGGGCCCTCACCGAGAGGATCCCCATC
>WBZQ01000474.1_pt1 | contig 32125 bp, 23 predicted proteins | sample 5204251 | NCBI WGS metagenome assembly WBZQ01 (sample SAMN12412402, study PRJNA552823) | activated sludge metagenome | isolation source: activated sludge from nitrification reactor of wastewater treatment plant... | place: USA: Virginia | collected 2017-09 | reverse complement strand
AGGGATTGTTGGTGCCGATTCTGAAAAGTCGGCACAACGAAGTGTATTGGGCTGCCTATGAGTGGCTGCCGGAATCGGGCTTACGCACCCTCATTGCCGAGCAGGTTGGGCTGCCGAGTTCGGTGGCGCGAGTGTTACAGGTGGAGAAAGCCTGCACAGTCTTCGGCGATGGATGGCAGGCGTATGAGAATGATATCAGGGACGCCATTGAGGCCGTCGGCGGGCAGGTGCAGGAAGCCGGCCCGGAGCTGCAACGCCCTTCGGCTGTGAGCGTGGCGCTTGCAGGTCAGCAGCGTCTGGCTGAGGGACAGATTGTGGAGCAGGAATTGGTTCCCCGTTATGTTCAACGCACGGAAGCGGAAGTAAAATTCGATGAGCAGCAAGGGCTATCCGCCCTTGAGCGGCGTCGCCAGCGGGTGGCCGATAAGTTGACGCGGCGACGACAGCGAGCCGTGCCTAAGGGCGCCGATGCCCGGCGCAGGACGTAACGTGCCACATGGAGCTTTTTCTCTGAGATGACATCCATTTCGGTTCGGATTGAGCCCGCCACGGCGGACGTCCTCGACGAGGTTCTTGCCATTGAACAGGCTTGCTTCTCAGCCCCCTGGACGCGCAAAATGTTGGCAGCCGAACTCTCCGGCAACCAATTTGCGAACTTTTTGATCGCGAAGTGTCCCGACCCCCTGTCGGGATCCTTGGCGGTAGCGGGGTATTTTTGTTTTTGGGTGGTGTTTGAAGAAGTCCGGTTGATGAACCTGGCGGTGTTGGAACCGTTCCGACGGCGCGGCGTGGCGACCAGGTTGGTCTGCACGGCCCTCCAAACGGGGGTGGAACGCGGGGCCACCAGGGCGATGCTGGAAGTGCGGGAATCGAATCACGAGGCGCAGACGCTCTATCGCCGGCTGGGGTTTCGTCAAACCGCCAAACGGTCACGGTATTACGTCAATCCTGAGGAAGATGCGGTGCTGATGGAAATGGCGCCGCTACAGGTGAGTGAAGTGTGTAGGCAGCCCGGAGCGTCATCTCCGGGAGCCGGGTAACGCGATAGTCATCCACGAACGTGTGTAGTCAACCAGGAGGTGCGACATGCAGACGGAGACGGCGATCACTGAGCGGTTACGGCGATCCAACACAGAATTCCGCGAACTCGAAGAATCGCACCATCGTCTCGACGAGAAACTGGCCGATTTGCAACGACGGCATGTGCTGACGCCTGCGGAAGAAGTGCTGAAGAAACAACTGCAGAAAGAAAAACTGGCCACCAAGGATAAGATTGCCGAACTCATTCGAGCCTCACGGTAACGAGGGTCGGTAGGGGTTCCGCGCCGATCTCTTCTCGCGGACGGACGGGCAGAAGCGGGGAGACGGAGCGCGGAGGCATTGGTTCGGACCGGACATGCTCGCACCACTGGCCGCTCATATACAGTCGCTCAAAAAGCGGCTGCTGATCATCGCGGTCACCCTGGGGGTCGCGTTTGCGTCGGCGTTCGCCTATTCGACGGAGATGGTCGCGTGGCTCAATCGTCCGTTCCCCAATCAGTTGGTGTTCTACGGACCGACCGAAGCCCTGTTCGCTTCCATCAAGGTGTCGTTTCTGGCGGGCATCATTCTCAGCCTGCCGATCGTGTTTTACCAGTTCTGGAAGTTTATCGAGCCGGCGCTGCTTCCGAAGGAACAGCGCTGGGCGATTCCGATTTTCCTGCTGGCCGCGCTGCTCTTCGCGCTCGGTCTGATCTTTTGTAATCTCGTCATCCTGCCGCTGGTCATCGACTTTTTCGTCAGCTTCGGTATGGATCGCGACATCACGCCCGCCCTCGGGGTGGGCACGTATATTGATTTCAACGTCAAATTCCTGCTGATCTTCGGCTGTGCGTTTGAACTGCCGCTGGTGTTGACGATTTTGTCGCGCGTGGGTGTGGTGTCGGCGGCGGTGCTGTCGCATTACCGCAAGCATGCCATCATGGCGGCCTTGATCATTTCGGCGATCGTGACGCCGGATGCCACGTTGTTCACCATGTTGCTGATGGCGGTCCCGCTCATGGTACTCTATGAGATCGGGATCATCGGCGCAAAGATCTTCGGGCGGTCCTCGGGACCGGCGCCCGACATGAATTTGCCCCTCGACCCGGATATACCCATCGGTACCGCTGGTCATCGCGTTCGATGACCTCGGGGTCACAATTCTCAAAGGGTGATCATCTATGCTGCGTCACATATTGGTGTTGACGGCGTTGACGGTCGGCAGTCTCCAAGGAATGGTGTACGCCGCACCATTACCAATCGGGAATGAGAGTGGCGGCCCGCTGAAACTCGAACAGGGACATCCGGGGCAAGATCCCTCCTCGCCTGCCGATATCGGGAACACGAGTATTCAAGCCTTGACGTCAGGTGCCGGCGGCGTCATCTACGCCGGCTCGTTCGGCATGGGCATTTTTCGAAGCAGCGACCGGGGCGGTACCTGGATGCCGGCCAACGAGGGACTCACCGATCCCTTCGTCCTCTGCCTCACGACCGGCAAAGATGGAGCCATCTATGCCGGCACGTTTCGTGGCGGGGTATTCCGCTCCCGCGACGCCGGCAAAACCTGGCAGCCGATCAACAAAGGGCTCAAGCGTCTGGAGATCAAAGTCCTGATGATGGATGCCAAGGGCCTCTATGCAGGGACCGGCGACGGCGTCTATTTGTTGAATGCGGCGCAGGATCACTGGAAAGTCGTGACGACGGGCCTGGGCGAAATTCTGGTCCATGCACTGGCCAGGACCGATGATGGCACGCTGTACGCAGGTACCTCCGGCAAGGGCGTGCATAGTTATAATGAACGCACGCCCGGATGGACGCGTCTGCGGCAGGGCCTGAAAGACCACGAAGGATTGGTGGAGAATTTTATCCGCGTGCTGGCCGTCGATAAAGAGCAGGGTGTGTATGCCGGTACCTTCGACGGCGGCGTATTCCGCAGCGGCGACGGCGGCAAAACCTGGCTCCCGATCAGCCGCGCCTTACCGAACGATTCCATCCGCGGCTTGATCAGCAACGAGCGCGGCGTTTATGTTGCGACGGGGCGGGGCATTTTCAAAACCGTCGACAAGGGGCGGCAATGGATGCCGCTCAACAAGGGCCTCAGCAACCTCTCCGTGCAGGTGTTGATCGAGGGCGATAAGGGCGGCTTCTATGCCGGCACCAGTTCCGGCGTGTTTCGCAGCGATGACGACGGCCTTACCTGGACGGCAGTCAGCCAGGGATTAGAAGGTGAGAGCGTCGCGCCCTTCAAGTTTAACTGAGTAGGAAAGGATACGAGATGACCGCACAAACCGCGACGATTACCGTGACATCCAAGAACGAGCCCTGGGGCCAGATCGTGCTGCGCTTTTTCCCGGATGTTGCGCCGAATCATGTGAAGAATTTTACGGACCTGGCGAAGAAGGGCTTTTACAACGGCACCACCTTTCACCGGGTGATTCCCGGGTTCATGATCCAGGGGGGAGATCCCAACAGCAAGAATCCGGATCGTGCGTCGCACGGGATGGGTGGGCCCGGCCACAACGTGAAGGCGGAGTTCAACAGCAAGCCGCATAAGCGGGGAACGCTCTCCATGGCGCGCGCGAACGATCCGGACAGTGCCGGTTCGCAATTCTTCATTTGCGTGAACGACGCCAATTTCCTGGATTGGCAATATACGGTGTTCGGGGAAGTACAGAGCGGGCTCGACGTCGTCGACAAGGTGGTCGGGACCAAGCGTGACGGACGGGACAATCCGCTGGAGCGCGTGGAAATGACCGTGACGATTGCCGAGTGAGAGACGTCACACGTGAACCGTAAGACGTAAAAGGTGAAGAGGGGAAACTTAGAGCGAGAGGGGCGGCTCCGCCGTTTTGCGTTTCACCTTTCACGGTTCGTGGTGTTGGCCGCAGCGGTATTCACCGCTGCGGGCTGCGCCATTCCTCAGGTCCCGTCGCGGACCGTCTACGAAGATCCCGTCAATTTCGTGCGGTTGGAGTTGGATGCCAATGTGTTGCCGGAGTGGCCGCCCGGGCACTTCACGCATCCGGCCCGATTTTCCCACGAGCAGGTCAGGCGGGTGCTCATGGGCCTGACGGTTCAGGAGCATCGCACCATGGTCCAGCGCTGGATCGGCGGCGACTCTCGACGGTTACCCATGTTCCGCGATGCGGAGATCATGATCCTCGTGCCGCAGCTGGTCGAGGCGTTACGGTTAGCGCGGGAAAATGAGCGCGTCACGTATTATCTGAGCCAACCACAAACGTCCGTGAAGCGGACGATCACCTCGGGGGGCCTGTACATCCGGGGCACCGAGCTGCATTTTATCTTGGGGAATTGGCAGACGCTGTACGGTATTCCAGCCTACGGGATGATTTATGATCGCCGGTACCCGATGAACCCGATCATCTCGAAAGGGTTCGATCTCTTCTTCGACCTTGACCAGGCCTTGGTGCATCAAACCACGAGCATCTGGGATGGGCTGCTCGCCAATACAAAAGACGAGTTGGTCATTGATCTTGCCATTGTTTTTCCCGGCCAGAGCATCTGATTCTCCCGTCCTTCGTGAAACCTATCCTGTGACCTGTGTCGGAGACCGGTGGTTAGCGAACGGTAACAATCGACATTATGCGCGTCCTCGCTCCATGGATGGGCTAGTACGCTGTAACGGGCGGTCCTGCCGTCTGGCTCGCTGCGTCAGGGGGGCGGGAAGCAGTCGATGCGCGGCTCATCAACAGAATGCGGCCTGTGTCGTCGCCTTGCGACGTGTAGGCCAGCGTGACTTCTGCGATCTTATAGTCGTATTGCGTGTCTGCCAGTCGTGTTTGCGCCGCTGTGAGTGCCACCTCTGATTGTGTCACTTCCACTACCGTGCCCAACCCGAGTTTGTAGCGCTGTTTGGAGAGCTGCAACGCTTCCTGCGCCGTCTTGACCTGTTCTTCCGCCAGCGTGATTTGTTGTGCGAAGGTCAGGGTGTCGAGGTAGGCATTGGTTACCTGCTGCGTCAACGCCTGTTCGATGTTGCTCGTGGCGGCGGAGGCGGCCTGCCGATTGGCATTGGCTTCCACGACCTGATTTTCAATCAGGAACCCGGTGAACAGCGGCATGGAGACCATGGCGCCGGCCATCCACCATCCGCCGGTCTGCTGATTCTGGCGCGGATCGAAGGGATCGAAGGTGCCGCCGCTGGCGATCGCCGACACCGTCGGCAGGTATTGGCGTTTGGTGGCCGTCACTCGCGCATCGGCGGAGGCCGTCTGCTCCTTCGCCCGCTTGACCTCCGGATGGGAGAGGCTTTCGTTGATCAGTGTCTCCAGCGTTTTCTGCGGGCGAACGGCGACGGAAATATCTTCCAGGACATAGTCGTCCGCTCCGGCAATGCCCATGGTCCGGTTCAAGTCGGCGAAACTGGCCTTGAGATCGTTCCGGCTTCGCACCAGCAGGGATTGGGCGTTTACCAGCTCAACGTGGGCCAGGTCGAAGTCGAGCTTCGATTTCAGTTGCTGACGGTACAGCGTTTCAATCTGGCCGGCGATGATGCCGCGTTCACGCACCGTCTCCTCTGCGATCTGCACCAAACGATGCCGCTTCAAACTGTTCAGGTACGCGCGCTGCACATACAACAGCACCAGTGCGCGTCTCGCATTCACATCCTGCCCTTGGGCGCGTTCGGCGAGCTTGTTCGACTCGACCAGGTTGCTGGTGTAGCCGAAATCGTACAAGCGTTGGTTAGCGATCACGCCGCCGGTGAAGGTGGTTTGATTTTCGCGCAGCAATCCTCCTCCGACCAGAAACCGGGGATTGCTCACGCCGGCGCCGGCCACCGTGTTGGCGTTGGCGTAGACCTGGGGGTAGTACAGGGACCGTGCCTGTTCCGTGCGCGCTTCCGAGGCTTTTAAGTTTGCCTGGCCCTCGAGCAACATCGGATGGTTCTTCACGGCAATTTCCACGGCTTGCTGCACGCCGAGAAAACTGCCGCGCGACAACGGCACTGGCTGATCCGCCTCGGCCGCATGGGTGAGGGAGGCTGAAGCTGCGACTAGAAGTAAGGCGGCCAGCATGAGGCCTGTCCTGCGTGACAAGAGATACATCATGGGCGATCTCCCTGTGTTGGTGTCGCGTTGTGTGTAGTGGGCGCAGCGGTCGGAGGTGGAGGGGTGCCGCCCGGCACGCGCCGTTCAAATTTCTGTTGGGACAGTTTGGCGTCCGGCAAATTGAATGGCGAGGCGACGACCGGCATCCCTTCAAGTAGACGGCGTTTGCCCACGGCCACTACCTCTTCGTCGCCTCGCAAGCCGGAGGTGATCTCGATCCACCGGCCGTCGCTGATGCCGGTTTGTACCGCCACCGGCTTGGCCTTGCCATCTTCGACAATGAACAAAGATTTTCCCTTTGGCGTGCTGGTGACGGCCTGGGGGGGGACGACGAGGGCCTGCGGAATTTCTCGCAGACCGAGCGTCACTTCGGCGAAGGTACCGGGCCGGAGTGCATGGTCCTGATTGGGTAGATCGATTTCGACCAGCAGACTGCGCGTGGCCGGATCAAGCGCCATGGTGGACCGGGTGACGAAGCCGCTGAACGAGCGGGACGGCAGTTCGGTGACCTTCACGGTTGCTTGGGTCTTTCCCGGCACGATCCAAGGGCTGTCGTCCTGCGGCACGTTGGCATAGATGCGCACCGTGTTCAGATCCATAATGGTGAACAGCGGAATCGCGCTGCTGGCCGAGGACGTGGCGATTTGAATTAAGGCTCCGGGGTCGGCGAATCGTGCGGTCACGATGCCGTCATACGGTGCGCGGACTTTGGTGTAATCCCGCATGACGACGCGCTGTTCCATCAGGTGCCTGGCTCCTTGATAGGCGGCCTCCGCCACGTCCACGTCTTGTTTGGCGATGACGTCCGGCGACTCTTTCCAGACTTTGGCCAGCCGTTCGTAGGTCAACTTTTTAATTTTGTAATCCGATACCGCCTGTTGGTACTGCTCTTCGACTTCCGGCGCGTCGATGACGGCCACGACGTCATTTCTCTTTACCGCATCGCCCTTGTCCGGGCCGATCCATTTGAGATAGCCGGACACTTTGGCGTACAGCGTGGTTTGATAGAGCGGAGACACATTGGCAGGCAGTTTGACCGTATAGACCAAGTCGCGCCGGGTCGGCTTGGTCACCTGCACATCCACGGGAGCGCTATCCGATCCCGCCACGGATTCCGCTGGCGGTTGTGGCGGGGTGGGAACCGCGGGGGATGGAGAGGGAACCGGCTGCCCCACCTCATGAATCTCTCGCCAATAGAGAAGTCCGCCGGTGACGAGCGTCAGCACGATGGCGATAGCGATCCAGCGGATTTTCCGGCGCGTGGCCCTAACGGGGCGGGGAGTCGTTGACGGTTCGTCCATTAAATGTCCTCCGAAGTCGCGGGAGCGGTGGTCGAGACCGGCGCGCGTTCCCGACGAATCAATACCAGACTGTGCATCACGGGGACGACCAGTAGCGTCATGATTGTGCTGACCGCCAAGCCGCCGACCACCGCGCGAGCCAATGGCACCATGGTTTCGTTCCCCTCGCCGAATCCAAGCGCCAGAGGTAAGAGCCCGAGGATCGTCGCCAGCGCCGTCATGAGAATCGGCCGAATTCGCCGCCGTCCGGCTTCCAACACGGCATGCGCAGCGGTCGACCCGTTGCGCACCATGCGGTTGGCAAAATCGACGAGCAGAATGCTGTTCGACACCACGATGCCCATCATCATCAGCGTGCCGATCATGGATTCCACGTTGACCGACGTGTTGGTCAAGTGCAGGGTTAACACCGTGCCGATCCAACCGAGGGGGACCGCCACCAGAATGATCAGCGGATCGATAAAGGAGCGAAACAGGGCGACCATGACCAGATAGATCAACACCACGGCCAATGGCAGGGCCAAGGCAAAGTTCTGAATCGCGCCGCGCATGTTGGCCACTTCGCCGCGCAACTGCACGGTCACATCTTTCGGCAGCTGGATACCCGCCAGCACTTGCTCAATATCCTTAGCGACATGGCCGAGGTCGTTGCCGACCGGCGTGACGAGCACGTTGATCAAACGCGAGAGATCGTAGTGATCCACCGAATCGGGCCCGGTCTTGAACTTCAGCTGGGCCACATCGCGAAGCATGACGGGTGGCCCGCGTCGGTCGTCGCTGGACGCGTAATAGCCGCTCGTCATTTCCATCTGTCTGCCGGCGAACGGGGTATTCTGCAGCGCGAGTGTGGCCCCCTGTATGCCTCCTCCCGTGAGGCTGGAGGTGGGAAGGAGGGGCGTACGCGCGCCGATGATCGGGATATTCAGGAGATCTTCCGTCGTCGTCAGCGATTGCTCCGGATACTGCGCCAGCAGGAAATACCCGTTGGCGGTTTTGGGGTCGAGCCAATAGTTGGGCGAAAGGGCCAGATTGGAGCTGATGCCGGTGATGACGTCCACGACGACGCGATTCTGATTGATGCCATAGTAGGCCGCCTTGGTCCGATCCACATCGATATGCAATTCGGGATAACTCTTGCCTTGCTTGATCCGCACATCGACAGTGTTGGGCACCTGGGCGATCTGTTGTTGAATCCGCTCGGCCACCGGCCGGATCACGTCGAGGCTCGGTCCTTTCACCTGAATATCGATCGGAGCTTTCAACCCGAAATTCAACACATCGCTGATGATACCGCCGGTTTGAAAAGCGATCTCCACGCCAGGTAACGATGCTTTCATGTGCTTGCGCAACTCTGCGATGTAGTCTTCCGTGTGCCCCCTGTGGCCGGTGACCAGATTGACGAGCACGAAGGCCGTATGGTTGCCCGTGTTCGGCGCAAAGCGCGCGGCATCGCCGTAGTACAGCCCTGTGTTCGAGATGACTTCTTCCAGGTCGTCCTTCGGGATCGTGTCGTGCACCAGTTGTTCGATCTGCCCCACGATGGCCGTGGTCTTTTCGATGCGCGAGCCTTCCGGCGCCATCACCGACATGGTGAAATTGCCCGCATCCACCTTGGGGAAAAATTCGGTATGGAGCCAAGGCAACACAAAGACTCCGGTACCGACCAGGGCGAGCATGGCCAGGCTGATCACAACCGGTTTGAACCGCACCCCGGCGCTCAGCAACGGTTCGTAGATCGCGAGCACATAGCGAAACCAGCCCTCGTCGGCCGAAGCCTCATGTTCGGCAGCCTTGCCATGTCCGGCGCGGTAGAGCCAGGCAAGCACGACCGGCGTGACCGACATGGAGACGACATAGTCGGCCAGCATGGCAAACGCCACCGTCATGGCCAGCGGCACGAACAGATACTTCACGATGCCGGTGAAAAACATGATCGGCAGGTAGACGATCAGGATACAGATCGTTGCGACGAAAATGGGGAGCGTCAATTCCATCGCGCTATCTTCGGCTGCCGAACGCCCGTCTTTGCCCATCTCTAGGTGCCGGTGCAGGTTTTCCTGCACCACGATATTGTTGTCCAGCAGGGTGCCGATCACCAGAGCGAGTCCGCCGAGCGTCATCAAGTTCACGCTTTGTCCGGTCAGGTAAAGCGCCACTAACGCGGCGGTCAACGAGAGCGGAATGGCTAGCCCGACGACGAGCGCCGCTTTCACGCTCGCCAGAAAAATGAAAATCATGAGTCCGGCGAGACCGGCTCCCAGGAGGCCTTCTTTCTGCAAATTGGCGATGGCCTGACGGATGTAGAGCGACTGGTCGTAAATAAATTTGATGGATGTCCCGGACGGAATCTCCGTGAGCTTCGAAAGTTTCGCGCGGATGCCGTCGGTGACTTCCAGCGTATTGGCGCCCTCCTGTCTGGTGATCGGAATGTAGGTCGCTTCGCGGCCGTTCACCCGCACGATCGACGTCTGTATGGCGGCGCTGTCAGCGGCGGTGCCGATGTCGCGGACCAGCACCGGTGTGCCGTTCACAACCTTAATGGGAATGTCGTTGATCTTATCCACGACGTCCACGAGACTGTTGGAATAGACGTAATAGTCGAGGTCGCCGATCTTGATGTTGCCTGCTGGGATGATGGCGCTTTGCTGGTTCAGCGCGTTGACGACGTCGGAAGGCGAAATGCCGCGGGCAAGCAGCCGCTGCTGATCCAGAAAGACGGTGATCTGCCTGACCTTACCGCCCAATGGAGGACCGAAGGAAATGCCGGGGATGGTCGCGATCTGGTTGCGCACGTTGAAGTAGGCCAGATCGCGAATTTCTTTCGGACCGAGGGTATCACTGGCGATGGACAAATATCCGATGGGGAGACTCGATACCCCAAACTTGTAGACGGACGGCGGGTAGACGCCTGGCGGTAACAGGCGGATGATGCTGTACGCCAGGCTGGTGAGCTCGGATTGCGCCGCGTCGATGCCATAGTCCGATTGAAAGAAAACTTTGATATAGCTCATGCCGGCGAGGGATTGAGATTCGATATGTTCGACGTAACTCGCTTCGACAAACCGTTGCTCCATCTTGAGCGTGATGGCGCCTTCCATTTCGCTTGGACTCAAGCCTCGATAAAACGTCGTGACGAGGATTGACGGCAGCTTGATCTCGGGGAAAATGTCCACGCGCATCTTCTGGTACGACACGCCGCCAAGAATCAGCGCGATCATGCACAACGCGAAGACGGCATACGGATTCTTCAGGGCGGCGCGTGTCAACATGGAGTGGTCATCCGTTGGGTGCAGTTATGTTCCAGCCAAAATTTCCACAGGTGTAAGGAGAGGGTCACGAGGTCGTTGAACTGCCCGGGCTTGACGACATACCCATTAGCGCCGGCGCTGTAGCAGGCACGAACATCCGCGGTGTCGTCTGAGCTGGTCAGGATGACGACCGGAATATGCGCCACACGCGCCTCCTGCTTGATCCGCTTCAACACATCCACGCCGCGTTCGCCTCTCAACTTGAGGTCAAGCAGAATTAAGGCTGGCTCGTCGTACTGTACATGTTCATGCAGATAGGCCATGGCCGCGTGGCTTCCCTCGACAATATCCAACCGCCCCGTATAGCCGGTTTGGTTGAGGGCTTGGCGAAACAATTCGCATTCGTCAGCGCTGTCGTCGACCAAGAGAATAGAGGAGGAGCCAGGCATGGCCGATTCCTAAAGCAGGAACTGTGCCGGAATGGTTCGGCTGTGTGGCGGAGCTGTAACTCGATGAAAGAGCGGCGAAGCGGGCGCGACAAGCATGTCGAAGGTGGCGTTCACCCCGGGGGGTTGGCGGAAGAGATGGGAAGAAATTCCAGAGGGAAATGGGAAAATTCCAGGAAGCGTGGAAAGACGTTTAGACAAATGTCTGAGGTCTGCCGGGTATTTGTCGATCGGCCTCCAGGGCATTTCCTAGGCCGGTCGTCGCCATGGAATCGCTAGCATGGTTTCAGACGATCAAAGAGGGCACCCGATACACCAGGTCCCACCCGCCTTCGATTGCGCCAGGAGGATTTCTCATCATGTCAGAAGATGATTCGGCTTCGGACGCAAGTCGCGGGTGGCGTCTTATCAGCACCAGAGACTTCGGGCTGCTGTGGTGGGGGCAGACGACGTCCCAAATCGGGGAGGGGCTTAACAAGGTCGCATTATTGTGGTTCGTCTACGAACTGACCGGATCCGCCATGAAGATGACCATGGTGGGTCTCCTGCAGACCATCCCTCCGCTCCTACTGGGGCCGCTCGTCGGAGTGTATCTGGACCGGATGCCCAAGAAGCCTGTCATGGTGTGGGTCGATATACTTCGTGCCCTTCTCACCTTACTCATTCCTACGTTATACGCAATGGAGATGCTTTCGATTACCGGACTGTATGCCCTCATTTTCCTGACGTCGGTTGTCTCGACGATATTCGGTCCTGCCCTCGTGTCCGCGGTGCCGCTCTTGGTTCGCCCCTCCGAACTCATGTCGGCAAACGCGCTCATTCAAGGCACCAATAATATCGGGATGCTGCTCGGGCTGGCGATCAGCGGCGTGATGATCGCCCTCATCAACGCAGAGAATGTGCTGTTCGTCAATTCCGCCACCTTTTTCGTTTCAGCCCTCTGCCTCATGCCGATTCGTTTTGCCTCCTCGCTGGTCAGGGTGAAAGAACAGACTGCTTCCGTGTGGGAGGAACTCCAGGTGGGATTTCGGTTTATCTTCGGCCAGCAATCGATGGTCCTGACGCTGGTGATCATTTCGGCGCTCTACAACTTAGGGGTGAGCGCCTTCGTCTTCATTTTGCCGGTCTATGCCAAGGAGTTTCTCCAGGTTGGCCCGGTGCAATTGGGCTGGTTGTGGTCGGCTTTGGGTGTCGGCATGTTGGCCGCCTCAACGTGGCTGGCCTGGAAAAAGCAGAGTGATATACAAGGGCGATTACGCATCGTCGTGAGCGGCATGACGATCGGCGGCCTGGCGGTGTGTAGTTTGAGCCTGCTCGAAACGCCCGTCATTGCAGCGGGTATCGTCATCATCGTGGGAGGCAGCACGGCGGTCTTGAATCCGATCATCTGGGCGCTTCTGCAGGAAGTGACGCCGGAACACTTGATCGGTCGGGTGGTCACCACCTTCAGCGTGGGCTCCATGGCCTCCGCGATGGCGGGGATGACGGGTTTCGGGTGGGTGGCCGATGCAGTAGGGCCGGGAGCCAGCCTGGTGGGGCTCGGCCTGGTGTTGTTGCTGACGGCAGCAGTGACGGTCGCATGCGTACATAGAACATGCGCGCTGCCGGTCGCGCATGCATGATCCAGTGGAAATATCGGCATCCCCGGTTTTCCCGGCTTGGAACACCTTGCACTGAGACAAGGCGACCACACCGTCGCCGGCGGAAGGATGATAATGCGTGGGACACCTCTCTCCTCTCAGTCTTGCTGATTCCCCTCCTGCCGCAAACCTTTATACTGGTGATATGTCCGACACCCATCGGTGGCTGCTGACCCGCGACTTCAGTTTCATGTGGTGGAGCCAGGTGTTGTCCCAGGTCGCTGAAGGCATCAGCAAGCTGGCGTTGTTGTGGTTCGTGTATGCGGTGACCGGGTCGCCGCTCAAGACGACCGTCATCGGGCTGCTGCAAACACTCCCGCCGATCCTGTTCGGACCGTTCATCGGCGTCATCGTCGATCGGTTTCCTAAAAAAACGATTCTGATCGTGAGTGATGTGGCCAGAGGACTGTTGATCGGCTTGATTCCCTGCCTGGTGTCGATCGAACACTTCACGGTCGAATCGCTCTATGTCCTCACGTTCCTGTTTGGTGTGGCCACAGCGGTATTCGTGCCGACGTTGTCATCCGCCGTGCCGTTCATGGTGGCTCGTCCGCAGTTCACGGCCGCGAATGCGCTGCTGCAAAGCACGACGAGCCTGGGCATCATCATCGGGCCGGCGGTCAGTGGAATCGGAATCGCCTTTTCAGGATCGCAGGATGTGCTCTGTTTGAATGGACTGACCTACTTCGCTTCAGCCGCCTGCCTCTTGCCGATCCGGCTGCGAGCGGCGGAGCAGGCGTCCGACGACAGTGCCAGATGGAAACCGTTCCTTCGGCATCTTCTCGAAGGCCTGCGATATACCTTTCTGACTCACCGCACGCTACTGATCCTGATGGTCCTCGCCTCCGTCTACACCTTCGGCAGCGGCGCGTTCACGACGTTGTTTCCTGTGTTTGGGCGCCAACTACTTGGTCTCGGCCCGGTCGAGGTCGGCTATCTCTGGTCCTGGCTGGGAGTGGGGTTGCTCCTCTCATCGATCGGACTCATCCGGCTGAGTGCCTGGGATCTACACAAGCGACTCGTGGCGATCGCGGTGTCCTGTGCACTGGCAGGACTGGCGGTCGTCGGCCTGACATGGACTGAGAGTGTCGGCATGGCGTCGGCCTATGTGGTCTGTATTGGAATCGGTTTGGGCACGTGGACACCGATTGCCTGGGGCCTCATTCAAGAAGTGGCTCCGCCGGGCATGGTCGGCCGTGTGATGGCAGTGTATACCTCGATGGCCACCGCGACCTCCATGGCGGGCATGAGCGCGTTCGGCTGGATGACGGAATCGTTCGGATCGGTCGTCAGCACCATTGGAATCGCCGGCGTGATGTTTATCCTGGCGGGCGGGACGGTGTGGTTCGGCCGGAGAAGGGAGGATGCTGTGATGAGGGAAGCAGGGAGATCGACCGTCAGAGCTAGTTACGAAAAACGCTGATTGGCTATCGCCTTAAGCATCCGCGGGATAAAACGGGGAAAAAGTCTGAGACGAAAGCCTGTTCCTCGGCACGCTCCGCAATGGGACCGATGGCGGATCATTCCGCTTGCCTTGCACGCGGGGCACTTGACGCCGGAGGCAGGTGGCGGTTCTGGCATTCTGTCATGCGGTTTCATGGGAGTGGCAGGGATGCGGCTCTCATCAGGCGAGGCGGTTGCGGAATAGCCATGCGGCGAGCGGGAGCGTGATGGCTCCCACAATCAACAATGGGATGAAATTGAAGGCCACATCGCTGAACACGGCTCCCTCCAGATAGACGCGGCGCACTGTATCCATGCCGAAACGAAGCGGGTTCGCATAAGTGATGATCTGCAAAATCTCCGGCATGTTGCGCACGGGCGTGAGCAGGCCGGAGAGCAGCATCAGGGGCATGATGAGCATGAATGTGTAGAGCATCGCCTGCTGCATGTTCAACGCCACGGCGGAGATTGACAGGCCGATGCCAACCGATGCCACCGTGAAGCTGAACAATCCGAGATAGAGCAGCCAGACGGAGTCATTCATCGGAATCTGGAACCAGAACAGGATGATGAGAAAAATGATCGTGGATTGAAGCAGGCCGACGAGAACGGATGGCACCGCCTTGCCGATGAGGATTTGCAGCGGCGTCAACGGTGTGACCAACAACTGATCGAAGGTGCCTTGCTCGCGTTCGCGGGCCACCGACAGCGCAGCCAGCAGGAGGGTCTGCAACATGCTCAGCGAAGCGATCAGGCCGGGCATGATGTTCCAGCGGGATTCCAGATTCGGATTGAACCATGAGCGGCGCTCCACGGTGATGGATGACGCATTGCCCAGCGATTGATTGTAGGATGTGACGATGGAGGAAACATAAGCGGCTGCGGAGCCTGCCGTGGAGGAATTGCGGCCGTCGAGGATGACCTGCAAGGGAGCCTGCCGTCCGGAGGCAAGGCGCTCCTCGAAATCGGAGGGAATACTGATGACGAGCAGCGCCTCGCCGCCATCGATCATTCCCGCCATCTGGTCCGACGAGGTGAGGGTCGCTACGCGGTGGAAGACGCCGGTTCCGTCGAGACGGGCCAGAAGCTCCGTGGAGGCGGCGGCGCGGCTTTGGTCCAGAACGGCGTAGGGGACGTTGGTGAGGTCGTAGGTTGCCCCGTAACCGTACAGCAGCGCTTGCATCAGGGCGGGCACGAAAAGAAGCGACCGGTTGGCCGGGTCTTTGAGCAGGGCCAGCAGTTCCTTGCGGACCAGCGAAAGGGTTTTCGCGAGATAGTCGATGAAGTTTCGCATGGTCTTCATTCCAGTGTTTTGCGCAACTTGCGGCGCGTGGCGACGAAGAGCACGACGATGTAAAGCGAAAGGACGGCGCAGCTTTTTAGGATGTCCGGCCAGATGTCGCCCGCCATGAACAAGGTCTTGATGAGCCCCATGAAATGGGTGGCGGGAAGTAGCTTGCTGATGACCTGGATGACGACCGGCACGTTGCGCAGATCGAAGATGAAGCCCGACAGCATCATGGCGGGCATGAAACTGGCCAGCAGTGCCATCTGGCTGGCGGCGAACTGGTTTTTCATCGCTCCCGAGATGAAGAGACCGAGCGCCAGCGACACCATGAGATAGAGCATCGAGGAGCCGATGATGACCCACAGCGAGCCGAGCATCGGCACTTGAAACAGGTATTTCGCCGCCAGCAGGCACAGGATGAGGTCGATGGCGCCGACGATGATGTAGGGCGCGAGTTTCGCCAAGACCAACTCCAATGGCCGCACCGGGGTGACAAAGAGGGATTCGAGCGTGCCGCGTTCCCATTCGCGGGCGATCAGCAGCGAGGTCAGAAACGCGCCGATGAGCGTCATCACCAGCACGATCAGCCCCGGCACGAAAAACCAAGTGCTCTCTCCCGGCTCATTGAACCAAGTGCGTTGCGTGATGGCGACGCTGGCGACACCAGCATTTTTGTTTCCCGCCCGATCGCCTTGTTGCAGGGCCGGGGTTGAGAGCGCGCCGCTGACGTAACCCTCAATGGTTGAGGCTGTGGAGGAATCGACACCGTTGAGCAGTAGTTGCACGCGTCCGTTACCGGCGGCCTGCTGGCGGGAAAAATCACCCGGCACCCGCAGGATGGCGTCGGTTTTGCCAGCCCGCATCAACCGCTCGGCTTCGTCCATAGTCCTGACCCAGACGGGCGCGAGATAAGGAGAGCCTTGCAGTCCGGCGATGGCATGGCGGGCTGCCGGAGAACTGTCTTCCATCACGACGGTGACGCGGGCGTCCTTCACGTCGAAGGAAAGGCCATAACCGAACAGCAGGATCATCACGACCGGCAGAAGGAGACCGACGACGAGGTTGCTGCGGTCGCGCAGCATCTGGCGCGTTTCCTTGCGCGTCAGGGCAATGAGCCGTGTGGTGAAGCCGGAGGTGGTCATGATTTTTCCGCTTTGGTTTCCCGCTCCGCCCGGCCCTGCTCGACGATGGCGATGAAGGCGCTGTTCATGTCCTTCGCGCCTGCATCGGCGGCTTGTTCGCGGACCTGCTGGGGTATGCCGAGTGCGAGCATTTTTCCCGCGTCCTGAATGGCGATGCGGTCGCAATACTCGGCCTCTTCCATGAAATGCGTGGTGATGATGATCGTCACGCCGTGCTTCGCCAAGGCGGTGATCGTCCGCCAGAATGCCCGGCGGGCGAGCGGGTCGATGCCGCTGGTCGGTTCGTCGAGAAACAGGATGTCTGGCTCATGCAGCAACCCGGTGGCCATCGCGAGGCGCTGCTTGTAACCGGCGGGAAGGATGCCGCTCTGCGCGGATGGATCGAGGTCGAACTGTTCCAGCGAGGCGGCTACCCGTGACTTGAGCGCCTTGCCTCGCAGGCCGTAGGCTCCGCCGAAGAACTCCAGATTTTCCCGCACGCTCAGGTTCCCATAGAGCGCGAATTTCTGCGAAACATAGCCGATGCGTCCCCGCGCCTCCGCGCGGGCCGTGCGCAGGTTGCGGCCCGCCACTTCGAGGTGGCCGCTGGTGGCGGGCAGCAATCCACAGAGCATACGGAACGTCGTGGTCTTTCCCGCGCCGTTCGGGCCGAGCAATCCGAAGATTTCTCCACGGACCACCTCGAAGGACGTGCTGGCCACGGCGGTGAAGTCGCCGAACTTGCGCACCAGATCGCGCACGACGATCACCGGCTCGTCCCGCGTGCCGTTGACCATGACGGAAGGGGGGGCATTGGCGGGCTTCGCCACCGCTTTTCCCTCCTCCTCCTCCTCTTGCTGCCGCAGCAGCATCATGAAGGCGTCTTCAAGTTCCTCGGGACGAGGTTCGCGGGGGGCGTCATGAAGCAATTCGTCCAACCGCTGGCCATCCTCGCCAGCCCGGCGGATGAAGCGGACGCTGCCGCCACTCGGCACCGCGTCGATGATGAGTTCCGGCCTGTCGATCAGCCTTGCCTGCAACTCGCGAGCGGGCATTCCATCGGGGGGACTGGTGGTAAAGGTCAGGCCCTTTGCCATGTCCTGCAATTTCGCCGGAGTTCCCTCCGCCAGCAGACGGCCCTTGTTGAACACGAACACCTGACCGCAACGCTCGGCTTCGTCCATATAAGCCGTGCTGACGATGACGCTCAGCTTTTCCTCATCAACGAGCTGCTGCACGATCTTCCACAAATCGCGGCGTGACAGCGGATCGACGCCGACGCTCGGCTCATCGAGAATCAGCAGGTCCGGCGAGCGGACCAGCGTGCAGGCGAGTCCGAGCTTCTGCTTCATGCCGCCGGAGAGTTTTCCCGCCGGGCGTCCGGTGAACCGCGCCATGTCGGTCATTTCCAACATACGGGTGAAACGCTCGCGCCGCTGCTCGTGCGGCACACCGTGCAGATCGGCGTAGAGGCCCAAGTTTTCCTGCACGCTCAAGTCCTCATAAAGTCCGAAGCGCTGCGGCATGTAGCTGATGCGGTCCTGCACCGCCTGCGGATCGGCCGCAACGTCGATGCCGAGCACCTGCAACGAACCGGAGTCCGGTTTGAGCAATCCGGCCATCATGCGAATGAGAGTCGTCTTGCCCGCTCCGTCCGGGCCGACGAGCGCGGTCAGTTCTCCGGGACGCACGGTCATCGACACATGATCGACAGCGGCGAAGGTTTTTCCATCAGGCCCCGTGAACGTCTTGCGCAGGTCCTGAACGATGACTGTAGGGGCTTCGTTCACGGCGTGGCGCGGAGCGGAAGATGAACGGTGGCGGGCTGTCCGAGGCGGAGAACGTCGGCGTCGTCCTCGACGATGACCCGCATTTCGTAAACGAGGTTGGTCCGCAATTCCGCGGTCTGCACCGCCTTGGGTGTGAACTCCGCGACCGATGAAATGTAGCCCACCGTGCCGCTGACCGGCTGGTCCGGGTGGCTGTCTGTGAAGACCCGCGCTTTCATGCCGGGCTGGATTTTGCCGAGGTCCGGTTCGTGGACATAGACGCGAATCCACTTTGGCCTGGTCAGCGCCAACGAGAACACGGCCTTTTGCGAAGTGGCCATGTCACCCGGTTCCAGGAGTCGTGAGCGCACCACCGCATCGGTCGGCACGCGCAGCGTGCCCAAGTCGATCTGATGGCGCAGCAGGGCCACTTGCGTTTCGGTGGCGCTGAGCTGGGCTTCGGCCCCGGCCACTTCTTCATCACGCGGGCCTAACTCTGCCAGACGCAGCGTGGCGCGCAGTTCCTCCACTTTGGCTTTCGCCACCTCCGCGCGGTTTCTCGCCTGATCGACATCCTGCACGCTCACCGCCCTGCTTTCCTGAAGCCGGGTCGCTCGCGAGAGTTCCTGTTCCGCCCGCTGAACATCAGACTCCGCCGACGCCAGCCGCGCCCGGATTTCGGCGATTTCCTCCGAACGTGAACCATTGCGAAGACGCAGCAGCGTCTGCCGCTGGGCCTCCACATTGGCCTCCGCCTGTTTGGCCTGAAGCTCAAGGGTCCGGGTGTCCAGCAGGCCAATCACCGCACCGGCTTTGACCTGATCGCCCTCCTCCGCGCGCAACTCGGAAATCCGGCCACTGCCATCAAAGGCCAGCGAAATCTGCCGGATGTCCACGTTGCCGTAGAGGACCAGTTCATTCGTGGCTTGCCGGGCTTCGCGCCCGTTCCACCAGGACCAGCCAGCGGCGATGGTCGCAGAAGCCAGCACGACAACGAAGAGAGACTTTTTCATTCTGATTGAGCTTGGAAAATGGCGCGGAGAGAAAGTCCTTGCGTCAAAATTTAAATTGATTTTAGTCTAAAGACGTTTTAGAGTCAACCGGAAATTGCCGCACGCACAAACCATGTCAGCGACCCGAAAGACCAAGACCTCGCGTGTTCACCGCACGGACGGAGAGGCAGACCGCATCTTGAAGCGCACCGTTCGCGACGCCCTATTTTGCGGCGTCCGTCCATGCGTTGTAACGAATCTGGCAACTTGGATGTCCATGATCCTCTTCCCCCTCCTGCTGGGCGGATGCGCGACAAGACCGGGTCCCGAGACCCTCATTCCAGCCGTCGGTCATCAGACCGGCATGAAACGTGTCGCCATTTACGCGGTAACTGATCGCACGGCGACGGATTCGGCCGGGATGGTTTATGGAAGCGAACGCGGCAGCCTGACTTACGAGAAATTTACGATCATGGCCGATCCGGCGGCAGCTACCGGCAAGGGTGAATCCACCGTTCGCACTCCTTCCCGCAACCCCTCAAAAGGCCTCGTCACCGTCGGGCGGCAGAAATTCAGCAAGTCTTCATTCGACAAGGATGTCACGAGGCAACAGAGGGTTCATGGCAATACGATTGCCGTATTTGTGCATGGCTATAATACCAGCTACCAAGAGGCATTGTTCCAGCTTGCCCAAACAAGCACGGACTCCGGCACCGATGTGATTCCCGTTCTTTTTTCATGGCCTTCGCAAGCCCGTGTCTTCGGATATGTGGCAGATCGCGACGCACTGACTTACGCGCGAGACGATCTTGTCGAACTCCTAACTACGTTGGGCGCGCATTCTGAACGACGCATCGCTGTCATGGGACACAGTGCGGGCGCTTGGCTGGTCATGGAAGCGATGCGTCAGCTTCGCCTCCAAGGACATGATGATATCATCAGTCGGTTTAGGATCGGACTCTCCGCACCCGATATTGATTTGGACGTTTTTCGCGCTCAGGCGACCGTGGTCGGGCGACTTTCGCCTCCGCTTACGGTTCTGGTCTCGAAAAACGACCGTGCCCTTGCCGTCTCCAGCCACTTGGTCAAAGGCAGGCGCCGTCTCGGTGCCGCCGATGTCAACGACCCGGCTATTCAAGCCATTGCCCACCAGCAGGGCGTTCGGATTCTCGATATATCGACCCTGCCCGCGAGCAGCAGGCTCAATCATGATCGCTTCGTGACCTTCCTCTCGCGCTACTCCGAACCCGCCAAGAATGGCAAGCTGGCCCATGTCTTCCAACGGGCGGGCGCGTATATCCTCGATGCGTCGGGAACGCTCTTGTCCAGTGCCCTCAACCCTGCAACGCAAGCTTTCGCCGACTCGCCCTAGCAGAAAAACGAACAGATCATGGATCAAAAAAACGTGGGCGTATCAAAACCAACTACAATCTAGCCCGCATTATTCACGACTCGCGTCCTAAAGAAAACCATCGAGGCTCCTCCCTGTGCTATAGGAGCGGCGACCAAGCAGCTTCTACGTACAGCGATGGAGGCACCCGATGGCGACAGACGGTATACCGCAAGTGACCTTCGCATTCCATGACAACCTGACGCCGGTGGTGGCGCGCTTCGACCAGGCGCAGGCCAGCACCGATGGCGGGCTCGTGTTGCTCAAGGCGCTGGATGACCGCCTTCGGTTGACCGAGCAGTTGGCCGGCTGTCTGGCCGACCGCCGGGATCCGGAGAAGATCCGGCACACGCTCCGCGACCTGCTGCGGCAACGGATCTTTGGCCTGGCCTGTGGCTACGAGGACGCGACCGACGCGGCTCGACTGACGGACGATCCGCGGCACAAACTGGCAGTGGGCCGCGATCCGGTGATCGGCGCCGCCTTGGCCTCGCAGCCGACCCTGTCCCGCTTTGAGCACGCCGCCTCGCCGCGGGCGCTGTCTCGGATGGGCCGCACGCTGGCGGCCACCGTCGTTGCGCACCATCGGGAGCGCCTGAAGGGCCGGGTGCAGCGCATCACGATCGACCTGGACCCAACCGACGATCCCACCCATGGGCCGCAGGAGTTCACCTTCTTCAATGGGCACTATGATACGTGGGGTTATCTGCCGTTGGTGGCGACGCTGACCTGCAATGACGAAGCCGAGCAGTATCTCGTCGCCATCGTGCTGCGCCCAGGCAACAGTCCGGCCAAGCACGGCGCCTGTGGGCTGCTGCGTATGCTCCTGCGCCGCCTGCGGCGGGCGTTTCCGGGGGCCGCGCTCCGAGTCCGTGTCGATGGCGGCTTCGCCGGGAACGACTGGGTGGACGTCCTGGAGGCGCAGCGGGTCGAGTATGTGGTGGGGCTGGCCGGCAACGCTCGGCTCACACGGCGGGCGGGGCGCCTCTTGGGCGAGGCCTACGGGCTGTCCAAGTACAGCGGCCGGACGGAGCACGTCTATGGCGACACCCTCTACGCGGCCCAGAGCTGGTCTCGTCGGCGGCGCGTGATTATCAAGGCGGAGGTCGTCCGGCTGCCCGGACGGGAGCCCACATGCAATCCTCGCTTTGTCGTAACCAATCTCCGCGAGGCCCCCGCGACGGTCTACGCGGGTTACTGTCAGCGGGGTGACGTGGAGAATCGGCTCAAGGAACTGCACAAGGGCCTCGCCTTGGGCCGGACCAGTTGCTCGCGGTTCTGGGCCAATCAATTCCGCGTGCTGCTGACGGCCGCCGCCTACGTGCGGCTCCAAGAATTGCGGCGGCGCGCCCAGGGCACCGCCTGTGCGAACGCGCAGGTATCCACGCTGCGGGAGCGGCTGCTGAAGCTGGCGGTGTGGGTCGAGCGGTCGATGCGCCGGGTCGTGCTACATCTGCCTCAGGTCGCCCCGTGGAGCGATACCTGGCGCCGGGTCGCCGTGGCCGTCGGGGCCACGCCCGGCTAACGCCGGACAAGACCGGGTCGCAACGGGCGCGCTCACTGACGAACAGCGGCGAGGTCTGCCCGACAGAGCCCCATCCCGGCCTCGGTCCACGATGGTCGCACGGGGACAGGAGTCCTCACCCCTCATGGACCCCCCATCGAGCACGCTCCGATATCTGCGGAAGGCCTCAAGCGGTTGGGTCGATCGCATGAACACCATCCGTGACTGCCGTCATGAATAATGCGGGCTAGGAGCCTGTCCGACATTGGCTCTAGAAACCGGTTGCCCTGAGTCTCCAAGTCTGCTATACGTATATTAATCTACTCTTGGTCTCACAGGAGGCTCTGGCATGACGACCCGCACTTTCCGCCCCTCGGACCCCGACCAACTGCTGCTGTTGCCGCCCTCCCTGCGGGACTGGCTCCCGGAGGATCACCTGGCCTCCTGCGTGGCGGATCTGGTCGATGAACTGGATCTGCCGGCGATCTACAAGACGTACGGCGGGGTGACGCGCGGCACGGTCCCCTACGATCCCCGGATGTTGGTCAAGGTCCTGCTCGATGCCTATGCTGTCGGGGTGCCGGCCTCGCGGCAGATTGCCCGGGAGCTGGACGAGGACGTGGCCTTTCGGGTGCTGGCGGCGAACCAGCGGCCGGATTTTCGGACGATCAGCGACTTCCACCAGGAGCATCTGGCCGCGCTGGCCACGCTGTTCGTCCAGGTGCTCACGCTCTGCCAGCGGGCCGGGCTGGTCAAGCTGGGCCATGTCGCCCTGGATGGCACCAAGGTCAAGGCCAACGCCTCGAAGCACAAGGCCATGAGCTATGGGCGGATGGTGACCGAAGAGGCCCGGCTGCAGGCGGAGGCGGCGCTCACACAAGCAGCGCGGGACGCCCAGCCGCCAACGGAGCCTCGTCGTGGTCGGCCTCCGTCGCCGCCTCGCACGACCCCGCCTCCGACGGCTCAACGCAACTTCACCGATCCTGACAGCCGGATCATGCCCGCCTCCGAGGCCAAGGGGAGTTTCGTCCAAGGCTACAACTGCCAAGCGGCCGTCGATGCCACGGCACAGATCATTGGGGCGGCCGACGTGACCCACGAGTCGAACGACAAGCAGCAGGCCCAACCGATGCTGACCCAGGTCCTGGCGAACACCGGCGAGGTGCCGCGAGTGGCCAGACTGGATGCGGGCTATTTCAACGAAGCAAACGTGGAGGCGATCGCGACCCTGGGGTGTGAGCCCCTCATCCCGCCGGATCGGCAGACGCATGGGCACGCGATGCCCGTCGCCCCGCGCGGCCGGCCACCGGCCGGGCTGTCGGTGGCGGAGCGGATGCGGCGCACCTTGCGGACCAAGCGGGGGCAGCGTCTCTATGCCCGGCGGAACGCGATCGTCGAGCCGGTGTTCGGCCAGATCAAGCACGGTCGCGGCTTCCGGCAGTTCTTGCTGCGCGGCCTGCGCAAGGTGCAGGGCGAATGGGCGCTGATCTGCACGACGCACAATGTGCGGAAGCTCTGGACGTCCCGTCGACGTCGACCACGATGTCCGGGACCCGAGGGGCAGGCGCTGGAAAGAGGCAAGGCGACGAACCGAAGAGCCAGAAGCTAGCGGACTCAGCGGGGTGTCCCCGGCCCACACCCCAGCAGGACTGTCGAGAGCACGAGCCGGGATCATGGCTCCTTCACGTCAATGTCGGACAGGCTCCTAGCCGTCCTCCAGTGTGAAACAAAAATTCTCGTCAGAAATCATTGAAATGAACCTATGAGCAAAATTCATCGAGCGCTCCGCACAGACGGAGAAGCAACCCGCAAACGCATTTTGGAAACGGCAGGCGAGCTTTTCGCCGCGTCCGGCTTTGCCGAGACCAGCAACAAAGCCATCGCCGCCCAAGCAGGGGTGGATCTCGCTTCCATCAATTACCACTTCGGCAGCCGAGGCGGTCTTTATCAAGCCGTGCTCGCTGAAGCCCATCGTCGGTTCATTAGTATTGAAGTCTTGCAGGAAGCAAACGCCGCTGACCTGCCTCCACGCGACAAACTGAAAAAGCTGATTGGAGACTTGGTGGAGGGAGCGGCTCGTCATCAAGGCTGGCACTCCAGAGTGCTGGGGCGTGAACTTATGTCCCCCTCCTCTCATCTTCAGGTTCTCCAGCAAAACGAGATATTTCCCAAGTTTCGGGTCATCATCGGTATCCTCAGCGAAATCACCTCGATCCCTCCGGATGATCCCACGCTATTCCGGTGCGCGCTCAGCATCGCGGCTCCCTGTGCGATGCTGCTGCTGGTCGGACGCAATGTGTCAGCCGTCGATAAAGTCGTTTCCAGCATACCGCGCGAGGTGCTGGCCGCGCATCTTTACCATTTCGCCATCGGAGGACTGGAAGCGATTGCACGGGAACACGCTGGCACCGCCAAGAAATCCAAGTCTCCCAAACCCTGAATCACCGACCGGATAAACCTCATCCTGCCGGACGAATCCACTTGTCATGCACTCCGAATACCAGCCAGCAGCCGACTCCGAGGAACCAGCAAAGAAGATCCTCGCGCCAATAGACTTCTCCCCCCTTCGCAAAGGGCATTGATTCACGCCCTGCATGTGGCCCATCAAACAGGGGCTCACCTCAACGTGATTCATGTCTCGGAGCCCATTCCGTGCCCGCCGGGTTGCTCCGCCCGCGAGTATCTCGCCGATCAGAAGCTGCATCGGGATCGGATCAAAAACGAGATATCCGCCCTCATTGCCAGACTTTGGCCCGACGCTTTTGGCGGAACGCTGGAAATAACCGCCGTTGAGGGAGTCCCTTCTCACGAAATCGTCGAGGCGGCGCAGCGCAATGGCATTGATCTTATTGTGATCGCCACTTACGGGCAAAACAAAGGGGTCGGGAGTCTTTGTTGAATCCGCTCTCTAGCCCGGACTATTCATGAATACCTGCTCCGTCGTCCGATTCTCTCGTCCGGCGGAGCTTTTCTCGTTCGGCCTCCTCGACGGACTGCAAGTACGCCTCCGTCGGCCTCACGTGCGAGAAGCCCCGGCAGACTTCGGCCTCGAAGGCCTCGCGACGGTATTCATGAATAATCCGGGCTAGGCATCCCTTTCGCCGCTACTATAGAATCCCTACATTCACCATATCTCGCTTGGGCAGGGCCAGCCGTGCACTTGTCACGCCAGTTCAAAAAAGAGACAATGCGCCGATGCCTCGCAAAAGACTTCGATCCGTGCGTGCTCCACGCTGCATCGTGATTGCCGGTCCGAACGGAGCGGGGAAAACGACCTTCGCCAGGGAGTTCTTGCCTCGCGAAGCAGGCGTCATCCACTTCGTGAATGCCGATCTTATCGCGAGCGGGCTTTCGCCGCTTCGACCAGAATTAGCCGCAAGACGCGGGGGCAGGCTTGTCCTCATGGAATTGAGTCGGTTGGTAAAGGCAGGGCAGGATTTTGCCTTTGAAACAACCTTGAGCGGGCGGACGTACCTCAAATTGCTCGCTCAGTGGAAAGCCGAAGGGTATCGGATCGAAATGGTGTTTCTTTCCCTGCCTTCTCCCGGTTTGGCGTTTCAGCGCATCGCGGCAAGAGTACGTCAGGGCGGGCATGATGTCCCACGGGCTGATGTTGTCCGCCGTTTCCATCGTAGCTGGAAGAACTTTCTCTCTGAGTATCGAGACTTGGCGGACAAGTGGTCGAACTATGATAATTCCGGGCCGGTACCGAAGCTCATCGAAGGAGGAGAGTGAAAATGACGAGAAAGAAGGCGAGAACGGATGAGTTTTCCAAGCAGGTCGGCGCCGCGTTGCGGCGAGCGGCCAAGGTCGCCCGAAAGACTGCGCGGATGTACGGCACGCCGATCTATGTGTGGGAAGACGGCAAGGTCGTCGCGAAGAAACCCTGAAGCCGGCTCCTCCGTTCACCTCACCGCTCGCCTCTCACCATTCACTTCTTTTCTCCGTCAACGCATGACGCCTGCCCCATTTTGACAATGTGCGGTTGAGGTCCGTCGCCTTCCTGTTCCTCTCCCTCCTCCGACACTCATGGGGTGAGGGTTTGGACAGTGGCGACTTCGCCCGGCGGTGTTCGTTTCCCATCGTAGCCGTCCTGTTGCCGCCCTGTTAGCGAACAAAGGGGTCGAGAGGGGCGACCCCTTTGGCTTTCACTCATGCTTGCTGCTGTGCCCCTCGCCGACGTGCCCTCGCCGTTGTCGTTGTGGAGGGAAGCACCGTTGGCATTACTGCCTATCAACGCGCCGGCAGTCGATGTCCTACCGTCCGAGACCGTCCGGGACGGTGTTGACACGTAATCGTGACGGCAGTAGCCTAGCCTTCCTTTCCTTCCTTCCCCGGAGGCGTCCATGGTGAGATCCACCAAGATTGCGCCGATTCTCTTCCGGAAAGTCCTTGCCTCGCTGCGAACGGTCATCCTCGTACTCACTGCGGGAGTGGCAGTCCTGTCAGTCCCATCGTTCACTTGTGCCGCCGGCTGCGATGCGGTCGTTGGGAAGTGGGCCTGGTTTGTCGGCGGGGAAGTCACGATCAATTCCGATGGAACCTTCACGCAACAGTCCGGCACCTCCGGCACCTGGACCTGTGCGGATGCGTCCAAAGACGCGATCACATTGAAATGGGCGAAGGGTGGATTCACCAACAAGGTGGCCCTGTCGGAGGACGGACAAAAACTCTCGAGCGTCGATCCGGCGCAGCCATTCACGCCTGCGAAGCGGGTGGGAAGCAAGACCGCGAATCAGGAGAAGGCTCCTTCCGTCGTGCCAGTCACGTCATCATCATCTTCATCTTCTTCCGATTTTGATCTGTTTACCAAAGGCCGTGACTTGGCGGCCTCCGGTAAATGCCGGGAGGCCGTCCCGTATTTCGATCAGGCGATCGCTGCCAATCCTCGTTACTCGAAGGCCTACTCGGATCGGGGGCGATGCCTGGCGAGCCTGGGTGAGCGAGACCGCGGACTTCAGGATCTCGATAAGGCCGTCCAGTTGGCGCCGAACGACTTAAGCCCCTATTTCAATCGAGCCGGTCTGCGGGCCGATGCGGGCGACGGCGACGGCGCCTTGGCGGATCTGGATCGATCCATCCAACTCGATCCGATGAATCCAGCCTCGCGGGGGGCACGGGCCGGATTATTTGAGGCGGCAGGCCGCTCGCGGGAAGCGCAACTCGATCGGGACATCGCCTATAAACAAATTGAGACATTGAAGTCGAGTAAACGCCCGGTCTTGGACCATGTGTTGAAATCGTGGCGAGCCAAATCCGTGCGGCTTACGCCCGGAGGGGCACAAGAAGCCAAAGACCCGCTCCAGGCTGCCTTCGATGCAGCCGAAGCGGGACGCTATCGTGTCGGTCTCGCCATCCTCGACAGCGCGCTCTCGAAGAATCCGTCGAATGATGCGCTGCTTGCCTATCGGGCACGACTCCACCTCTCGATCGGGCAACCTTCCCAGGCAGTCGATGACTTGACTGCCGTGCTTCAACGGCGCTCCAGCGCCGCCAATCTTGTCGGTCGGGGGCTGGCCTATCGCCAGCTGTGCCGTTTTCGCGAAGAGATCGCCGACTACGGCCATGCGCTCAAAGAGGATCCCAGATATACGCGCGCCTACCTGGAACGGGCCTTTACGACGATGAATTTTCATAAGGGAAATGACCCTGCTCCGGACCTGACCACAGTCATCGAGTTGGAACCTCAAAACTGGTGGGCCTATTACCTGCGCGGTCAGGAATACGGCTATTGGTTCAAGAAGCTTCCCTTGGCGATCGCCGATAACCAGCGCGTCATAGAATTGAAGCCTGATTTTGCGCAGGCCTACTGCAATATCGCGTTTGCGCTTCAGGAGCTGGGAAGAAAGAACGAGACGGAGAAGTGGCTGCAAAAATGCTTTGCCCTTGACCCATCGGAACGCGCCGTGGCGAAACGAGCCTTGGCCAAGGTACAGGCCAAGGAAGAGCGGCTCGCGCGCGAGTTGGCCGCTCGCCAATGGATGCGAGAGTTGAACAGCACCAGATGCAGCCTCGCGGAACTTAGCACGTCCTCCTGTCCGTTTTGGAATTAGACTTCTTCGTTCCAGTACGGGATTAGAACCGGAGTCGCTGCCGTCGCGGCATTCATACCATACGAAACCGAAGACGATCTGGTTTCCGTCAGATTAATAAGCTGGATAGAGTGCTCTCCAATCCATGCCGTGCGCCGTATAGAACTGTTTCATCTCGTCCATCGTGTTCATGTGCTGGGTCGTTCCATCCGGTAGATAGGCGGTGATAGGAGGTTTTGGTCCCGCATTCGGTCCTGCAACGTCCACGTTGTTGCGATCCGGCCAATTGTCGTGGGGAGGATGCTGGACCATATTTTCCAGGAAGGAATCGTTCATCGTCTGCTTCAGCCCTTCCGACCAGACGTCCTTTCCGTTGGCGTCGTACACGCCATGGAGATCCGTATCGCTATAGAGTCGGTTTCCTTTCGGATCCACGATGAGCTGTTGCTCGCCTCGAATCGTATAGCCCTTGGCAAGGATCGCCCTGCGATCGGCATCCGACAGCCCCTGCGCGGAAGCCAGTCCAGCGAACTGATTGTCCTTCGCAGACTTGGCAGGATCGTAGGGTATCGTTTTGGCCTTCAGCTCTTGAGGTTTCGGAAGGTGCCTGGGCCGACCGACCCAACGCATGGCCCAAGGGTTGGAATCCCTCACGACAATGATGTTGTGTTCATCAACCGCCAGTTTGACGAGTTGCTTATGGTCCTCAAGCGGCATGCCGCGTTTCAGGGGATCTGGCGCCGGCGGGAAATGCGTCTTCGGGGTGAAGGGTCCGCCATCATCCGGGGACGGTTTTGCCTTCGATGGTTGCGTCGGACTGCTGTCTTCCGGAGGAGATTGCTTCGGTTCAGTTTCAGAGGGCTTGTTTTCCGTAGTCGGTTTCTTCCGCTGCTTCACGGCTTCACGAAGATCTTTGCCGTCGCAGATCAGTTTGCCCAGCCACTTGCCCGTGTCGTAGGGATCAGCCGTGGGGTCATAACTCTTGAGGTCTTCGTAGATCGCATAGATTGATCCGGCCTTCCCGATGATCTCGACGGCCTTCTTGATCCGTTCCAGTCTCTTGATGACCGCCAGCGGTGCGGTGGCCAGATCACTCGGGAGATTTTCGGCAAAACAGTCGCTCATTCCCTTGGAGACGCCGTCGGCAAACATGAATGGCGGATCCGGGGTGCCGAATTTATAGCGCCCAGGACCGATGTCTGATGTTCCGCCAGGTGGCTTCTGGTTCGGTGGTTCGGGTGGAAACGGCACCGGCAGCAAGATCGGTTCGTCGGAACCCGGATCTCGAGGGGGAGGCACTTTTCGTGGAGGTGGGGTCGTGGGCTTGCGCTGCTTGGGAGGGGTCTTCTGGTCACTGTCCGGCTGCTGATCCGGAGACGGCTCATGTTGTTCGATCCGCCCTTGCAGCATCGGCCGGCGGTTTGCCTGGTTCACACAATCGGTGAAGGCGCGCAACTTGTCTCCCCTGAGAGCAATCTGTTCGTTCGCTTGCTTGACCAGTTCGGTTTGTCGCCTGCTGTTTCCCGGTCGTCTCGCTTCTTCGTAGAGGGCCAACGCTCTGTCTTGAAATGCCTTGGCCTCGTCGAGGATCGAAAGGCAATGGCTGGACTGTTGCTTGAAGTCGGCTGTATGGTTGTCGAACCAGCGGTGCGCACCGCCGACGGCAAAGCGATCGTATTCACCGGAGGAGTTGAAGACATCTGAGGTCGGCTGAGCGTGGGACGGTGCGGAAATTGCCACGGCCCATGTCAGAAGCGCAGAGGCACACAGGTGATTCAGAGCGCGAACGGTCATCTGCCTACCGCTGCCGCTTCGTGGCGTATGTCGTGCTGTCCATCTCGGTAATCTCCATCCGGCCTTCGCCGGTGAATTCATACCACATGGTTCCGATCTGTCCCGACGTTTCGTCGTAGAGCAACATTTGACCGCGGGAGGGTTCGGGCCGTCCCCGCACGGGATCGCGACCGATCTGGACATCTATCTTTCCTTTCGAGGTCGAGCCGTCCGTCGAGACGAGCGTGAACCTCGCGTCGGCTTCGATCGTGAGTGTTTTCTTTGGAAGGAACTGATTGTTCGGCGTCATTTCCCAGCGGCCCACCACCTCCGGCACGACCCGGGCGCGCGGCGCCATCTGCCGCACGGCCATGCGGGAGCGTTCCTGATCCTGCTGCGTCTGCATGTCGATAGAGGGACGTTTTTCCTCGCTCATGCCGGCATAGGGATCGCGCGGTTGTCGTGAATGCAGGCGGGCCATGGCCATGTTGAGTTCATTGAGCTGGCCTCGCAGTTCGTCCGGCAGATTGCGACCCGCTTCGTACAACACCTGTTGCGCCCCTTCGAGATCGCCTTTCGTCATCAGTTCTTTGGCCAGATAGAATTGGGCCTCCGCAGCCGACGCACCGGCGAGGCCTCCGAAGTTGGTATCGCCTCTCGCGTTGCCGATCTGGGGCATGCCGGCCATCCTCAAGGGGCCATACATGGCCGCAGCCTGGAGGTGCTCGATCGACTCGTCATGTTTCCCCATCGTCGCGAGGAGCTTGCCCGTGCGCAGGTGAGCCTCGGCGACGAGTGAGGAGGCATTGGTCGGCGCCATCACGACCGCGCCCTTCTCCGGCTTCTGATCCGGCCACATCGCGGTGAACATCTGCCGGGATTCGAAGCCGCGGTTCATCCGCTTTTCATATCCCAGCACCGCTTGATAGTGGGCCAGGGCCTCCACCTGGTTGCGGTGGCGCTCGGCTAGTCTGGCGAGATGAAAGCGTCCTTGAATGGCCAAGCCGAACTCCAGCGCATCACGTCCCAATGGCGCGCCTGGTTCAGGCTTGAGTTCATCCAACTGCAATCGTGCCTCCTCCAAGGCTACGACGACGCGATAGTGGGCCGCCGCTTCATCGAGTTTGTCGTCTCCTTCGTTGACTACGCCGAGGTAGGCGGGGATACGGGCGTCTGACGGATCAATCGGATAGGCTCGCGCCAGATAGCCCTTCGCCCCCTGCCAGGCATTTTTCTCAACGCTTTTCCAAGCCTGCCGCAGCAGCGGCGCGGCGGTGGTCTGAACCAGATTGGCTGCAATCAACCGCTGTTCTTCCGCCTTGTCCTGCTGTCCCGTTTGCGCGTAATGATGCACCAGGCGATCCTGAGCTTCCAACGACTTTGGATCGAGCTTCACGGCCTGCTCAAGATAGCCTTGAGCCTCGCCGGTCTTGCCGTCCCACAAGGCAAGGTCCGCGAGAATGAGATAGCCGTCGACGGTGCCTTTCGTCACCTTCGCGGCGGTTTCCAGCGCGGCCTTCGCTCTGCGCCGGAGTTCGACTGCCATGGCGTCGAGTTGCGCGGCCCGGTTCACATCGGCCTGTGAAGGCGGGTAACAGGTCGTCGTGGTCACCCGGTAGACGCCGTCGCTTCTGTTTTCGTCGTGGGAAGAACTCGCGCATCGTTCCTGCCGCAGGCCGGCCGCTTCATTCGATAACTGATTCGCCCGCAACGCGCGGAACTTCGCATAGAGCCGCAAGGCGTCCGGATTGTTTCCGGCCAGATTCAAGGCCTGGTCGGCCAGCTTGTCGGCCTGGTTGTATTGCTTCAACGCCGTCAGGGCCAAGGCCTTCTGCATCATGGCGCCGACGTGTTTGGCGTTCAGCGCCAGCGCGCGGTCGGCGATCTGAATAGCCAGCTGCAATTCTTTTTCCCGAGATTCCTGAAAGCGATAGGGCTGGAGTTCCCGGCGCGGTTCGACCTTTTCACCGCGGTTGTCGGCCTCTTCGACCATATACATCGCGCGGTCGACGAGTTTGTCGGGATTCTTGGGATTCTCGCGGACCGCTTCGTCCAAAACCCGCAGGCGCTCCTGATAGATCTCGTCATA
>WBZQ01000411.1_pt2 | contig 32132 bp, 24 predicted proteins | sample 5204251 | NCBI WGS metagenome assembly WBZQ01 (sample SAMN12412402, study PRJNA552823) | activated sludge metagenome | isolation source: activated sludge from nitrification reactor of wastewater treatment plant... | place: USA: Virginia | collected 2017-09 | reverse complement strand
CGCCGGCTATCTCTCCGGCGATGGCCACATGGAGATTGTCGACGGCCGCTTCGAAGACAAACTCACCGGGGTCACGCTCGTTGATCTTGATGCGCGCGTTGCGCTCGTTGATCTCGGTCAGGGTGACGTCACGGATAGTGGTGCCGCCGATGTTCTTCACCGTCAGCGAGCGCTTCATGTACCAGAGCTGATTCCACGGCTGCCCCCACTGACCGAAGACGCACTTCACCGAACCCCGGATCTGGAGATCTCCCGGTCCCGCGGCCTGCGCGGGTGCGGTCCCCACCATAGTGCCCGCCGCCAGACCGGCGGCCGCGAGCGTGGCCACCCCGGCCTTCTTCAGGGCAGCCATCTTCTGGGCATTCATCCGTGTATTCCTCCAATTCGTGGCATCGGCATTGTGCCGGGCCACCTCGGTCACGACATTGTGTGCTTGACCCCCGTGCACACAATGTCGCCCAAGAGGCGCGAGAACGTTACGGCAATCACAAAAAGATAGGGCCGAAAGACCCTTCCTATTGCTAACAAATGTGGCCGGATCAGAATGCCAGGGCACCGCCGAGCCAGGTTCCGGCGGCGACAAGGGCTGCGAACAGCTCGATGCCCATGGTGATCAGCGCCGCCTTGGCCGCGGCCAGCGCACCCTTCCAGGCGATCGAGGCGTTCTGTGCGCGCGCGAACTCGGCGAGGTAGGCGCCGAGGATGAAGCCGAGGAACAGGCCGAGCACCGGGACCACGAAGAAACCGACGATCCCGACGATGCCACCAACCAGGATCGTCGTGTTGGGCACGCCGCTGGACTTGAGATGCTTACCGGCGACGAGATACTTGACCACGTCGCCGATCACGATGACCGCGGCGGCGATCCCGAACACCAGCCACGCCCAGCCGCCGACGATCGCGGCCCACACGAGGATCGAGAGCCCGACGATGATCCCGCCGGGCAGCACGGGAATCACGATCCCCAACAGACCTATGCCGATCGTCAGTCCGACGATCAGCTCACCCCAGAACGGCACCCGGTGTCAGTCGGAGCCGGGTGAACGCACGACCTGCGTGCGGTCGTCGGAGCCGTCGGCGTCGGGGGTCGGCTGCGGTGCCGGCTTCTCGGTGGTGACGGCGGTGGGAGCACCGGCAGTGGGCCGGGCAGGCGCGGGACGGCCGGGTGCAGAAGCACCCGCACCCTGCGGACCCGGCTTACGCGGCGGGCCGGGCGGTTGCGCACCGGGCGGCGGACCCGGGCGGCGCGGACCGGCCACCGGACCCCTCGCTCCGGGTGCGGGCGGACGTCCCTGCGGTCCGGGACGTGGCCCCGGTCGGGGACCGCCGGGCTGCGGCGGGCGCGGTCCGGGACCACCCGGCTGGCCTGTGGGGCCGGACTGGGCAGGGCCGCGCTGGGCAGGGCCGGGCTGGGCGGGACGTTCGGCCGTCCCGCCGGGGCGCGGACCTCCCGGAGGCGGCGGCACGGGACCACCTGGTCCCGGGCGCGGGCCACCGGGGGCGGGTGGGCGGGGTCCGGTAGGCATTGCACCGCGAGGGGCGGGCCCCGTCGGCCGCCCGGCAGGCGGTGGCGGCGGCGTACCGCGGCGCGGCACGGGTTCGGGCGAGGGCGCGAACGGGGCGGGTTCGGTGAGCCGCTCGACGGGATGTCCGGCGACCGGCGTGACCATGGCCGCCGCCGACTTGGCCCGGCGACGCGCGGTCTGCACGTCGTCGGCGGTCGCGGTGACCACACCCATCCGCCGGCGCGCATGGCTCTCGGGCTTACCGAACAGCCGCACGTCGGTCTCCGGGACCGAGAGTGCGCGGGCCACGTTCTCGAAACCGATCGCGGTGTCATCGAGGCCGCCGTAGATCACGGCCGACGCGCCCGGCGAGGCGAGCGTGACGTCGACAGGCAGACCGAGGATCGCCCGCGCGTGCATCTCGAACTCCGACAGGCGCTGCGTGGCCATGGTCACCAGGCCGGTGTCGTGCGGTCGCGGACTGACCTCGGAGAAGTAGACGTCGTCACCCTTGACGAACAGCTCGACACCGAAAACACCACGGCCACCGAGGTTTCCGTCACCGAACGCGGTGGCCACGCGGGCCGCGATGGAGGTGGCGGCACCGAGCGCGAACTCCGGCATCTCGTGCGGCTGCCAGCTCTCGACGTAGTCGCCGTCGACCTGGCGATGCCCGATGGGAGCACAGAAGTGGGTGGTCAGCGAGCCCGTCGCCGGATCGAGGGCGCGGATGGTGAGCAGGGTGATCTCATAGTCGAAGTCGATAAAACCCTCGACGATGACCCGCTGCCCCGAGACGCGGGCGCCGGTGTTGGCGATCTCCCACGCCTTCTCGACGTCGTCGGGTCCGCGCAGCACGCTCTGGCCCTTGCCCGACGACGACATGACCGGCTTGACCACGCACGGGAAGCCGACCTGCTCGGCGGCCACCTTCAGTTCGTCGAGCGTGTCGGCGAACAGGTACGGCGACGTGGGCAGGCCGAGTTCCTCGTCGGCCAGGCGCCGGATGCCCTCACGGTCCATCGTGGCGACGACGGCCTTGGCCGACGGGATGACCTCGGCGACGCCGTCTGCCTCCGCCTCGGCGAGCGCGCCGGTGGCGATGGCCTCGATCTCGGGCACCACATAGTGCGGCCGGTATTTGTCGATGACCGCCCGCAGCGCGACCGGGTCGGTCATGTCGATGACCTCGGCATGATGGGCCACCTGCTGGCCGGGCGCGTTGGCATAACGGTCGACGGCGATGACCTCGACGCCGAGCCGCTGGAACGCGATGATGACCTCTTTGCCCAGTTCACCGGCGCCGAGCAGCATCACGCGTGTGGCCGACGGCGACAGCGGTGTGCCCAGAACCGACGGCGGTCCGGCCTGCGGTCCGGGCGCCGTGGCGGCGTCGTAGGGCACGGTCTGTTCGGCCGCGCGGGCGGCGTCGGCACCCGTGGGAGCGGGCACGCCCGCATTCCGGGCCGACTGTGCGGCAGCCGGTTCCCCTGGCACGGAACCGAGCCGCACCACCTCGGTCGCGCCCTCGGCGGGCGGCCGATCATGGCTGTAGCCGTTGCGGCCACGCTCGTCGTCGTTCGGCGTCATGGTCTTGATCGTACCGTTGCCGGGCCCTACGATCGCCCCTCGATTCGCCGCTCACTCCATCGGACTACACGCGGCGGTCAGGACAAGGGCCACTACAGGGACCCGCCTGAGAGTCAGCGCACAGTCTGAGGGTCCGCATCGGCGGTGGATTCGTCCTCCGCCGGGCGGGGCGCCGGGCCGGGGATACCGCCGAAGACGACGGTCGGTTCGAGCCTGCCGCGCAGGGTCACCGCGTCGAGTTGTTCCCACTTGCGCACCTCCGCGGCGCCCGACCCGGTCGTCAGTGCGGCGTCGATGGTGCGCTGGGAGGCAAGGGGCCGGCGCGGGTCGCGTTTGGCCAGTTCGGACAGCCGCGCGCTCTCGTTGACGGGGTCGCCGATCACCGTGTACTCGAAGCGTTCGATGGCGCCCACATTGCCCGCGACCACCGGCCCGTAGCCTACGCCGATGCCCGCCGAGATCTCCGGTATCGCCTCGGGCAGCCGGTCGGCGATACCGCGCGCGGCGGCCAGCGCCGAACCCGCCGGATCGCTCAACGCGATCGGGGCGCCGAAGATCGCCAGCACCGCGTCGCCCTCGAACTTGTTGACCAGCCCGTCGTGCTCGATGATCTCGTCGACGATCACCGCGAAGAAGTCGTTGAGCAGCCCGACCACCTCGGTGGGAGTGCGGTTGGCGGCGAGCGTCGTCGAGCCGATGACATCGATGAACAGGGCGGCGACGGTGCGTTCGGAGCCACCGAGCTCGGGGTCGCCGACGAGCGCGGCCTCGGCCACCTCGCGCCCGACATGCCGGCCGAACAGGTCGCGCATCCGTTCCCGTTCGCGCAGGCCGGTGACCATGTTGTTGAACCCGGCCTGCAGGTCGCCGACCTCGGTGCCGTCGTACACCACCACATCGGCATGATCGAGCGAGCCCTTGCTGACCCGGTTGAACGCCTTCTGCATCGTGCGGATCGGTCCGACGATGCTCATGCTGCCCAGGATCGTCAGGATGGGGCCGGTGGCCAGGCCGACCAGTGCCAACACGACGACACCGACGAACAGCTCGACCTTGGTGGTCTCGTCGCGGAACACCCCGAACAACCCCACCAGCAGGATTCCCACCAGCGGGATCGCCGACCCGGTGATCCAGGCGAGCACCCAGCGAGCCCGCAGTCCCGACCGTTTGCGGCGGCCGTAGCCGTAGGTGATGAGGTCGGCGGCCACCGGGCGCAGCGCCAGTTCGATGAGGATGTACCCGATGCTCACCACCACAAGGGCGGCAAGGCCGAAGACGAAGATGATCTTGGGGATCAGCGCCGGTTCGAGCACGCCGTACATGACGGTGAACATCACCAGGCCGAGGAGCCAGAGCAGCGTCTGGAACATCGTCAGCGTCCACGGCAGCCGCTGCGTGCGCAGCGCCTCCGCCCTGGTGGGTTCCTTCTCGTGGATGGTCCACTGCAGCCGGCCCACCGCGATGATCGTGCAGCCGATGATGCCGATCAGAAACGCCACCGTGACGTAGATGGGCAACGCGATGAAGTTGACCCACCACAGCTTGTCGACGAGCACCGACGGATCGGGAATCCCGACCAGGACCAGCGCCAGCGCGATCGACACACCTATCGCATTGGCGACGATCAGGCAGAACGTCAGCAGCGTCTGGATACGGACACGCTGACGCAAGGCGGTCTCCCCCGCCGACCCGAGCAGGATCGAGCCGTAATCGTCTCCCCGCGCCATGGTCGCCTCCCCGCTCCCCGCGTTCCTACGCGCTCACAGAATGTCGCGCCGGACGATCGTCTGGTCGCGGCCCGGGCCGACGCCGATGCACGAGACGTGCGCACCCGAGAGCTCCTCCAGCCGCAGGATGTAGTTCTGCGCGTTCTGCGGCAGGTCCTCGAAGGTGCGGCATTCGGAGATGTCCTCCCACCAGCCGGGCATCGTCTCGTAGATGGGCTTGGCGTGGTGGAAACCGGTCTGCGTCATCGGCATGTCGTCGACGCGCCGGCCGTCGACCTCGTAGGCCACGCAGATCGGCACCTGGTCGAGGCTGGAGAGCACGTCGAGTTTGGTGAGGAAGTAGTCGGTGATGCCGTTGACGCGGGTGGCGTAGCGGGCGATGACGGCGTCGAACCAGCCGCAGCGCCGGGCGCGGCCGGTGGTCACGCCCACCTCGCCGCCGGTCTTGGCCAGGTACTCGCCCCACTCGTCGAACAGTTCGGTGGGGAACGGTCCCGAACCCACGCGCGTGGTGTACGCCTTGAGGATGCCGAGCACCGTGGTGATCTTGTTGGGGCCGATGCCCGAACCGACAGCCGCGCCGCCCGCGGTGGGGTTGGACGAGGTGACGTACGGGTAGGTGCCGTGGTCGACGTCGAGCAGGGTGCCCTGCGAGCCTTCGAGCAGCACTGTCTCGCCGCGTTCGAGGGCCTGATTGAGCAGCAGCCGGGTGTCGGCGATGCGGTGTGAGAAGCCCTCGGCCTGGGTGAGCACCTCGTCGACGACGCGGGCCGGTTCCAGGGCCTTGCGGTTGTAGATCTTCACCAGGATCTGGTTCTTGAGCTCGAGCGCGGCCTCCACCTTCTGGGTGAGGATCTTCTCGTCGAGGACGTCGGCCACGCGCACGCCGACGCGGGCGATCTTGTCCTGGTAGCAGGGGCCGATGCCACGGCCGGTGGTGCCGATCTTCTTGTTGCCCAGGAAGCGTTCGGTGACCTTGTCGATGGCCACGTGGTACGGCATCAGCAGGTGCGCGTCGGCGGAGATCATCAGGCCGGTGGTGTCCACGTCGCGCTCTTCGAGGCCCGACAACTCGGTGAGCAGCACGCCCGGGTCGACGACGACGCCGTTGCCGATCACGTTGTTGACGCCCGGGGTGAGGATGCCCGACGGGATCAGGTGCAGGGCGAAGGTCTCCCCGGACGGCAGCACCACCGTGTGACCGGCGTTGTTGCCGCCTTGGTAGCGCACCACCCACTGCAGCCGTCCGCCGAGCAGATCGGTTGCCTTGCCTTTGCCCTCGTCGCCCCACTGAGCGCCGATCAGGACGATCGCGGCCATGTTGTCCAAGCTCCTTTGTGTTCTGGTGAACAGGGAAACCCTACTACCCGCCGCCGGGATGCGGCGGCAGTGCTCACCGGTTGCGTCACACCGATAGTCTGAGCGGCGTGTCGATCGCCGTCATTGAGCAGACCTGCAACTTCGACGACAAGAAAGCCGTCCGGGCACTGGTCGACGGCGCCCTCGGCGATCCGGCGACCACCCGGATCGTCATCCGCGGCGGATCGGACAATCCCGACGCGTTCGCGGCGGCGGTGCTGGCCCGGCTGATGATCGCCGAACGCCTCGACGTCGAAGTCGCCTACATCGCACCCGCGGCAACCCCCGCGACCAGGAGATACGGCCTCCCGCACGGCGAGGCCGCCGAGCGGCCGGCCCGGACCGGGAACGCCCGCGCGGTGCCGCTGATCCGCGACGACGCCGCGACCGTCCTGCTCGGCCGTGCCCGGCAGCTCGGCGAGGGCGGCGCGAAGCTGCACGGCGAGACCTACGTCGACAACACCCGGCTGTTCCTCGGCGAGACACGCGGCATCGTCATCGAACCGCTGCCCGAGGCGCCGGGCGTTCGTGCCCGGCTCGATCACCCGTTGCGGCGCCGCTGGGCGACGGGCCGGGCCGCGCAGACGGGCGGCTCGAATCTGGTGGTGGAGCGGGAGGGCGTGCTCACCGACCGGGTGGTCAAGCGGTCGACGTTCTACCGCCACCACATCGATCTGCTGCTCGTACTGCCGTGACCGCCCGTACACGAAGGTCTGGTGAAGTGGCCGCTTTTCCCAGCAATCAACAGTTGGAACTTTAACTTTTCCCATTTCTCTCAGTCAGCGCGTTACTAATGGTAAATCTTGGCCTGGTCACAGGACGGGCAGGACACCACGGGCGCGATACACAGGGAGTTGGTTGTGGGACGGCATATCGAAGGCAGCCGGTCGTCGAGTGGATCGCGTCGTTCGTCGCTCAGTTCCGGGATCGACGAGGAACCGTTCGGGTTCGAACCGGACAGTCGCAGGCGACGACACCGCTGGGGACTCACGCTCACCGCGCTCGCACTCATCGCGATCATCGCCGCCGCGCTGCTCTCCTGGCGCGAGTACGCCGACGGCTGCGGCGGTGACCGCACCTCGGTGTCCGTGGTGGTCGATCCGGCGATGGCCGACGTCATCGGGACCATCGCCGACCAGGCCTCCGAGAAGAACTGCTACGACTACGCAATCGCGAAGGTCGCGAGCAAGGACGTCCCGGCCCGGCTCAGCGCCGGCGGCGAAGATGCCGACCTCTGGGTGGCCGACACCCGTACCAGAGCCGAACGGGTCACCGAACAGGTACGCAAGAAGCCCGACTACATCACCACCTCGCTGGCGTCGTCGCCGGTGGTGGTCGTCGGCTCGGCCCTGCGCGGTTTCCGCAGTTGGGTCGACGTCATGAACACCCAGAACCTCCAGGTGAGCAGCCCCGTCGATGATTCCACCGGCGACGCGCCGATCGTCGGCGGCGTGACCGCCGTCGCCGACCACAAGATCACCAACAACGATTTCATCCAGGCGATGACCGTGATGGCGGTACAGCGGCACAGCGTGACCCCGGAACAGGACACCGACGACGCCCGGCTGACCCGGGCCGACGCCTCCGGCGCGCCGGCGGTGACCAGCGAACAGCAATACCTGGAGTTCCTCAAGACGCACAAGGGTTCCAGGCTCGTCGCGAAGATCCCGGCCGACGGCACTCTGATGCTCGACTATCCGCTGGTCAACACCGCCCCGGAGGACCGGCATGACCTCACACAATCGGCCGGACAGGCCCTGGCCGAGGCCGCGCGTTCGGAGTCCGGTCGCCGCGCACTCAACTCCTCCGGCTACCGCTACCCCGACGGCAGCGGCATCGGCGACAAGGTCAAGCTGCTCGACACCCGCAACACGAAGACGATCGACAAGGCACTGCGCAGCTGGCAGAAGCTCAGCACCCCGCTGCGCCTGCTAAACCTGCTCGACGTCTCCGGATCGATGCGGGACCAGGCCGGACCGGCCACCAGGGCCGACCTGGCCGCGGGCACGGCGATCAACGGCACCAAGCTCCTCGGCGGCGCCGCACAGGTCGGCGTGTGGATCTTCGGTATCAACAAGGGCGGACCCGGGCAGGACTGGAAGGAGATCGTGCCCGTCAGGCGTCTCGATGCGACAACCGGCGGCGTCGTCCAGCGCGATGCCATCGCGACGAAGACCCGTCAGGCGATGAAGAACCAGCTCGGCGGCGGCACCGGACTGTACGACTCGATGCTCGCGGCGTACAAGATGATGGTCGACTCCTACGACCCGACCGCCAACAACCAACTGTGTCTGGTGACCGACGGTCACAACGAGGATGCCAACAGCATCAGCCTCGATGAGCTGATCGACCAGCTCAAGCACCTGCAGAATCCGACCAGGCCGGTGCGGATCATCGCGATCGGGATCTCCGCCGACGCCGACGCCGACGCTCTCGACCAGATCGCCGAGGTGACCGGCGGAAAGAGCTACTCCGCCAACACACCCGACGACATCAGGCGGATCGCGACGAGCGAGGCGGACGTGCAGGCGAACAGCTGATCGCGCACCGCCGCACGCCCGGCGGTCGTCACCAGGTCAGTTCGTCGTGGCAGCGGCTGCTCTGGTCGGCCGGATCCACCTGGATGGTGGCGTGGCCGAGTCCGTGCCGGGTGAGCACTTCGCGGGCGGCCTCGAGCACGATTCCGTGGGATTCGACGCTGGCCAGGTGCACCGTGGCCACGTCCATCCCCGTGGTCAGCGTCCAGACGTGCAGGTCGTGCACGTCGTCGACGCCGGGGATCGCGGCCAGTTCGTGCCGCACGGCGTCGACGTCGATATGTTTGGGCGCCTGCTGGCTGAGGATGCGCGCGGTATCGAGGAGCAGGCTCAGCGCGCGCGGCACCACCCACAGCGCGATCAGGACGGCCACCACGATGTCGGCGTAACCCCAGCCGGTGGTGATCATGATGACGCCGGCCACCAGCACACCGACGCTGCCGACGGCGTCGGCGAGGACCTCCATGTAGGCGCCGCGCACGGCGATGGATTCCTTGGAGTCGGCGCGCAGCAGGAACATCACCGCGATGTTCACGGCCAGGCCGATCGCGGCGACGATGATGAGCGTCGCGCCGGGTACCTCGGGGTCGGTGCCGAGCCGCTCGATGGCCTCGTAGAGGACGTACCCTGCCACGCCGAACAGCAGTAGCGCGTTGATCGCGGCCGTGAACACCTCCGCCCGGTGCCAGCCGAAGCTGCGGGTGTCGGTGGCCTTGCCGTGCCGGGCCAGCAGCAACGCCACCAGACCCATACACAGCGCGACGACATCGGTGAGCATGTGCCCGGCGTCGGCGATCAGGGCGAGCGAGTTGACGATGATGCCGGTGATCAGCTCGACGAAGAAGTAGCCGCCGATCAGGGCGACGCCCAGGGCCATCGGCCAGATGCGCCGACCAGGGGCCGAAGCGCCCGACGGTCCGTGCGAGTGGGAGTGCCCGTGTGAGTGACCCATAACCCGGAATATATGCGCACTTCCGCATGTGTCGCAAGGGTCTGGGGAAACATATTTAGGGCAACCTTGGTTACTGGTGCCGGGCGGGCATCACACGCCCGGCGCGAACACCCGCTCCGGCGGCGGCCCCACCACATGCAGGTCGAGATCCGGCGCGCCCTGGATGCCGGCGAAGATGATCGACGGATCGATCAGGCCCTCGGTGTACACCTTGTCCTCGGTGGGCTGCGAGGTGACGTCGAAGAACGGCTCGAACACGCCCGAGGCGAGAATGCCCAGCATGCGGGTGCCGTGCCCGGCGATCGCGAAACTGTGGATCGTTCCGGCCGGGGCGTGCAGGAAGTCACCCTCGGTGAGCAGCACCTCCTCCCCGTTCACCCACAACCACACCCGACCGGCCAGACAGAAGAAGTTCTCGGTGTGGTGGGCGTGGAAGTGCCGGATGATGTACGGCGACGGGGCGGAGAACGTGTCGACGGCGAAGTAGCGTCCGCCCGTGTTGGCCGGGCGTACGACGTGGGTGTTGATGGCGTCGGGCCAGGCGCGATGCTCACCCTCCAGGTTACGCAGGAAGTACGGCTCGACCCCCGCTGGCCGCACATCGTCCCACTGGTCACCCGCCACCACGTCCGGCAGGTCGGCAACGGTCGCGGTGTCGGGCAGGATCAGCTGCTCAGCCGCCGGCGCCTGCGCCGAGTAGTAGTGCTTGCCGGTGGCCGCACCGCGCGCGAGCAACGCGTCGAGCGCGCCGCCGGGGGCCGAGTACATCAGCATGCGGCTACCCTCGGCGAGCATCCGGTATCCGAACAGCGTCGCGGGTGGCACGGTGACCGAATCGCCGCGGGTGAGCACCCGGCTCTGCACACCGGCATCGGTGTCGATCCACACCTGGATCTGCCCGCTGAGCACGAAGAAGGAGCGGTGCGCCCCGGGCAGCGCGTGGAACGGCGAGTGCGATCCGCGGCGTCCGGTGACGAACGCGGCGTCGAAGTCGCCGCCGGTGTCGGCGGAGCGGGCGATGACCGTCCAGAGCTGGCCGGAGACCTCGAAGCTCTCGCCGTCGCCGCTCTGCAGGTAGTACGGCACCGGCTCACCGGGCAGCACACCCCGGAGCAGGGTCTTACCGTGGATCTCCTCGGGAGAGATATGGGACATGTGAACTCCTTTGTCCAGAAAAATCGGGCGTTGAATCAAGCGAGACCCAGATGGGTACGGAAGAACTCGTCGATGGTGGTGAAGCCGAAGAGTGCCGCGTCGGTGTCGACGCCGTCCCGGAGGTGCCGCGCCGGCGCGGTGCCCGCGGCCTCGAGCCGCCCGTCGTCCATGACGGCGGACAGCCCGGCCTCCATCCGGCCACCGGGATTGAGGAAGCCGTGTTTGTAGCCGTCGAGCAGGTACAGCTCGGCGTCGGCCCCGGCCGCGTGCAGCGCCTCGTACAGCCGCACGCTGTTGCCCATGCGCACCGCCACGTCGGCGGTTCCGTGCGCGAGCTGGAACGGGGGCAGCGAGCGGGCTGCGTCGATGTAGGTCAGCGGGCCGGCACTGGCCGCGAGCTCGGGCAGGTCGGCCGGCAGGCCGCCCAGGACCCGCGACTCGGGAAAGCCGATCGGGTCGGCCTCGGGCCGGCCGGCGCTCGCGTCGCGCACGCACATCGCCAGGTCGACCGGCGGATACGCCGCCATCACCGCCTGCACCCCCACCGGCGTGTCCGAGGGATCCTCTCCCTCCCAGCGGGTGAGATGGCCGGTCACCCCGGCCAGCGCCGCCAGATGCCCGCCGGCCGACGACCCCCACAGACCGATCCGGCCGGGATCGACGCCGAGTTCACCCGCCTGCTCACGCAGGTACCGGATCGCGGCGCGCAGGTCGATGATCTGCGCCGGGAACAGCGCCTGCCCCGACAACCGGTACTCGATACTCGCGATCGCCGCACCGATCGCGTCGGCGCGCGCCTGCAGATCGGGGGCGAGGGTGCGGTCGCCGGTGAACCAGCCACCGCCGTGCAGCCAGACGATGACCGGCACCGCGCCGGACGCCGATGCGGGCCGGTACAGGTCGAGCAGCAGCTCGCCCGTCGGCCGGGAGCTGAAACGCACGTCACATCTGTAGGACATGGTGACATTGTTGACCACCCTGCCCGGCGCGTGGAGCAATCGGGTGAAGATACCGGCGCCAAGGCGATCTGCTGGAAAAATCCGGACACATGTCCATTTCCCGGCCCTGCCCTGCGACACCCCCGGTCGGCCGTACGACCGACGGAGCCGGTCGATGATGGAATTACCGCGGCCGGGACTCCTACACTGTTCGACAACGACTTGGGTGAAAGCTGGTCAGCGGCAACCGAAGTCGATAACCAGAAGGTGAGGCTCGCTAATGAGATACCGCTTGCGCACGGCCGCCGCGATCGCCGTGTTCCTCTGTGTCATTCCACTGGCCGCCGGCTGCGACGGCAGCGAAACCAACTCGGCCACAACCATTTCGACAACCACCGAGAACGGACTCTCCAAAGGCACCCTCGATCCGGACAACCCCGCGCCTCCGGTCACCCGGTCGCCGGGAGCGGACACCGACGAGACATCCAGCGTCACTGAAACATCCAGCGGAAGCGGAGCATCCACGAGCACCAATACCTCCGGCACAGGCGAGTCGACCACCATCGCAACGCTCCCCAACCCCTGCAAGCTCCTCCCCAACGCGAAGATCTCCGAACTGACCGGTATGACCGTCGAGACCGGCGGCACCAGTGGCGACGGCTACTGCGTCTGGGAACTGCGCCGGGGACCGGCCACCGGGGCCACGATGAACGTCAGCGTGGGCAAGGCGGACTCCGACGGCCTCGCGAGCAATCGCACCATCCCCGGGGCCACCGACATCGACGGCGTCGGCGACGAAGCCGTCCAACTGGGCACCACCCTCTGGGTACGCAATGGCGGAGTGGCCATCGACGTCCTGTTCACCGGCGGTGACTACGACGAGGCGAAGGCCCTCGACATCCGGAAGCGGACGGCCCAGGCGGTCATCGACGTATTGAAGTGACCTCCCACCCCTCAGCCGGCGTGTGTACCCGCGACGCGCGGCATTCGTGCAACCGATAGCCGACAACCCCGGGCCGACCTACACTCTTTCTCACCCGATGCGGGGGCGACGAACGCAAAGGGTCCACAAATGAAACGTGCCATCATCACGGCCACCGCGGCTGTGCTCCTCGTCGTCCCCCTGACCACCGGCTGCAAGGAGTCCATCAAGACCGGGGCGTCCCCGTCGAACTCGAATATCCTGCCGCCGAAGGCCGAACTCGGCGACGACGGGCCCCCGCAGGGTGAGAGTTCCGGCGAGCCGGACTCCTCGACGGAACAGAGTTCCGGGGCACCCGACACGTCGACGGAGGACAGCTCCGATGATTCCTCCGGCGCCGGAACCGACGTCGACAAAGCGGAGATCGCGTTGTGCCAGAAGCTGAGCGACGAGCAGGTCGCGGAACTCGTCGGCAAGCAGGTCCAATCACGCAACGGCGACTGCATCTGGAACTTCGCCGGCGGAGGTGACTTCCGGGTCAGCCTGAGTCGACCCACAAAGCTCAGCCTGGATACCGAAGCCTCACTCGGCGGTGCGGAGGAGATCGACGGAGCCGGCGATCGGGCGGTCAATGTCGACAAGCACCTGTACGTGATCGCCAAGGGCTGGAAAATGGACATCTACGGCCGCGTCCTCGACACCGACCAGCGCAAGAAGCTCGCCGAGTTCCTCGTCGAGAACCTGGAGTGATCGGGAACCTCGGGTGGCCCCGGCGCGCGAGCACCATTCACGGAACCGATGGCCACCCGGGGACGATGCACTTACACTCTTTCTCACCCGATGCGGGGGCGACGAACGCAAAGGGTCCACAAATGAAACGTGCCATCATCACGGCCACCGCGGCTGTGCTCCTCGTCGTCCCGTTCGCCACCGGCTGCGAAGAATCCACCGACACGGGGGCGGCCCCCTCGGCGGCGGCGCAACAGGACAACGGCGACTCCGGAGATTCCGCGTCGAATGGCGGACCGCGCACCGCGCCCGATCCGTGTTCGCTGATGACGGACGAGAAAGCAGCCGAACTGGCCGGCACAACCGTCGAGGACCATACAGGTCCCGAGGACGCCGCCAACCTGCGCGAGTGCAGGTGGAACTTCTCCGACGGGAAAACCCTCAGCCTCACCCTGGGTATCACCGGCGGCAACCTCGACCTCGAAGCGGCCCTCGACGGCGCGAAGGAGTTCGACGGCATCGGCGACCGGGCCGTCTCGACCGGGGGGAATGAGCTGTACGTGCAGGTCGGAGCGCTGACGATGGTGCTGAACGACGGCTACGGCGTCGACAATCACCAGAAGATCGCCAAGTACCTCGTCACCCAGGTGAAGTGAGCTGAGACCGGCGTGGCCGGGGTCAGTCGCGGAGGGTGGCCCGGGCCGACGACCGCCGCAGCCCGGCCACCATCAGCAGGTCGACGATCAGCGACCGTAGTTGCGCCAGGATCGCGGTCTCCGACATCGGGCTGTCGGTGACCAGATCGGTTCTGGCCTTGCGGGCGATGGTACGCAGGACGCGCGCCGCGTCGGCCTCGTCGGGTTCGCCGCCCGGCGGGGCCAGCATCATCTCGCGGAGGATCTCGTAGGCGCCGCTGAGGTCGCCGATGATCTCGATGATCTCCGGCCGCAGCTGTTCCCCGGCCTGCGTCATCGCCAGGGCCCGCCGGGCGACGACCCGGAAGTTGCGCACCGAGTTGTCGATGGGATCGGCGGTGGCGGCGATCCGCTGCAGCCGTTGCCGCGACGACCAGTACAGCGGCGAGATGGTGCTGATCTCGCGGCCGCCGGCCATGTCGGCGCGCATGGTGTTGATGGCGCCCTGCGTGCCGCGGGCCCGGGCCAGGACGTCGGACACGGTGTCGACGTCCTGTGCCCGCAGGCCCGCGGCCAGGTCGGTGGCCGCGTCGCGGATCGTCCCGAGCACCCCGGCGGCGTCGCGCGTGCTGCGCAACGCCGGATTCACCGGCATCAGCGCCACGACGAGGATGCCGACGACCCCGCCGATCAGCGCGTCGACGGCCCGTTCGATCCCCGCCGAATCACCCGGCGGCAACAGCGTGGCCACCAGCGCGGCCGACGACGCCGCCTGCATCGGCAACAACGGACCTTCGTCGAGGAACACCGCGATCGACATGGCGATCGCGATGACGACCATGATCTGCCAGGTCCCCGAGCCGATCCAGGAGATCACCAGATCGCCGGCAAGGATGCCGACGGTGACGCCGCTGACCAGTTCCACCGACCGGCGCCAGCGTTTGGCCAGTGACAATCCGAGCGAGACGACCGCGGCGATCGGGGCGAAGAACGGCCGGTCGTGATCGAGCAGGACCACGGCGATCCACCACGCCAGCCCGGCCGCCACCGCACACTGGGTGATGGGGACCGCCGACAGCCACAGCCTGCGCACCCGCAGCGACAGCGGCTTGGGGAGCGCGTCTATGCGCCGCCGGATGCGGCGCCGGACCCGCGTCCGCACAGACAGTGCGGGTTGTTTACCGCTCACGGCCCGGTCCACTCACCGAACGGACGTGGCCGGCCGCTACAGACCGAGTTCGGTGACCGCGTTGGGATCGCTGTCGTTGAGCAGGTCCAGGCACCGCAGGTACTCATCCTCTTCACCGATCGCGGCGGCGCCCCGGGCGAGGGCGCCGACACACCGCAGGAAACCCTGGTTCTGCTCGTGCGACCACGGCACCGGGCCGAAACCCTTCCAGCCGTGCCTGCGCAGCTGGTCGAGGCCGCGGTGATAGCCGGTGCGGGCGTAGGCGTACGCCTCGATGACCTTGCCGATGTCGGCGTCCGCGTCGGGTCCGGGGGTACCGGTGGCCCGGCCCGCCTGCTCGAGCGCCTTCTCGGCGAGATAGGCCCACGCGATCGACGCGGTCGGATGCGAGGCTGCCACCGATGCCGGGTCGGCACCGTTGAGAAGGTCGGACTCGGCGTCGTCGTCGCCCGTCAGCAAAGTCGGCTGCGGACCCAGCAGGTCTCCGAAAGAGGTCATTCCCCCATTCAAGCAGGTATCCGGTGGTGTCGTCCTGATCACTGCGGCGCGGCCGCACCAACTATCGCGGCACTGTTCGCTAGTCTGAGGGGCGATCATCCGGCGGTGTGCGGCAGTCCGTGCGCGCATCGCCCGACTTTTTCGAGCGGACCCGAGCCCTACGGGGGTGAAATCCAGATATGCCCGGCCCCAACGGCGACAAACGCAGAGAATTCGCCGACAAGAGCAGAGAGATCGGCGACAAGGGCAAAGACCTCATGGGTAAGGCGGTCTCGGCCTGGCGAAAGCGCCGCAACCAGGGTACGACCGAAGCCGCATGGGCTCCGCGCAGACCACAGGCCGGACGTCTGCAGACCCGCGTCGAACCGCCCGCGGCCGGCAAACCCACCACCAAGCCGTTCGCCGCGACCACCGCCGAACTGCCGGCGCAGGACCCGGCGGGTCCACCGACGGACACGACAGACTCGGGCACCCCGAACACAGGTACAACGAACACGGGTTCAACGGACACGGAATCGGGCACACCGGCGGAAACGGGCACAGGGCAGGCCCAGGCGAGCGAGGCCGGGTCACCGGTGACAGACTCCTTATCGGCACGGACCGAACCCGAAGGTCCGGACACCCCGGCAGACGCCCCGACCGAACCGGTCCCGGCCGCCCCCGCCGACGCCACTGCCCCCGACGTACAGCCAGGTTCCGGAGAGAACGTGACACACACCGAAGAGCCGACCGACTCCGCACAGGAGAAGGCGCCCTCCACGCCCACCCGCAAGCCGTCCGGTGGTATCGGCATCAATTCGGCGACCGTGGTGATCGGTAAGGACAGTCTCCCCGACTTCAGCGACCTGCCCCCGCTCGAGGACACCGAACTCGACGACAGCGGCGTGGACCCCAACTCGCCCGCAGACCCCAACTCGCCCACAGATACCGACACAGCCGGGGACACCCCGGCGCGGGAGAGCGCCGACAAGGCCGCACAGCCCGCCGCGCCGGTCAGGCGGCCCCGCGGCGGCGGCTCGATCGACGGCCCGACGGTCGCGATCTCCTCCGATGCACTGGCCCAGATCGCCGCGGCCACCGCCGCCGAGGCGGAGGCTGCGGGCGACACTCCGCTCGCCGACTCCGGCGACGACGCCGAGACCCAGACCCCCGCCGAGGACGCCCCCACCGAGGACGCTACCGCCGAAGCCGAAGCGCCGGCTGACGACACAGCCCCTGCGGACCGCACTCCGGCCGAGGCCGCCGGCGATGCGGAGACCCCCGAGCCGGCCGAAGTCGTCGCCCTGGCATCGGGCACGGACTCCGCGGCCGACGGCACCGAATCGGCAGAGGTCCCGGAGCCCCCGGAATCAGCAGAAGCAGAGGCCGCAGACGCGGAGTCGGCGGAATCTGAGTCCGGCGACAAGGAGGCACCGGCGGACGAGGATTCGGACGGCGACGGACCGGGTGCCGCGGCGGTCGCCGCCGGAGCAGTGCTCATCGGGGCCGCGGCCACCGCCGTAGTGGCCGGTCACGACTCCGACAAGGATGTCGACGAAAAGGGCACTGCCACAGGGGAATCCGAAGAGCCAGAGGATTCCGGTGCCGAGGACGCCGCCACCGACGCGGAGGCACCCGCCGACGAGGCGGCCGTCGACGCTCCGGAGGACGCCGAAACCCGCGACAGCGCAGAGGTTTCCGAGGCCCCCGAGGAGCCCGAGACCGCTGCGGAGGCCGAGACCGCAGCGGAACCCGAGCCCGGTGCGGTGTCCAAGGATGCGGAAGCACCCCAGGACGCAAACGAATCCGGCGCAGAAGAATCGGACGCAGAAGAATCGGACGCAGAAGACTCCGGCAGCGCGGAGGACGCGGGCGCGACCGAGGCCGATGGCTCGGCTGCCGCGGTCGCGGACCTCGAGGCCGAAGGCGACGACTCCACCGGTGAGACGGCGGAGGACGAGGCCGAAGCCGATGAGGCCGTCGACGACGAGAAGACCACCGAACTCGCCATCGCGGAAGCAGTGGCCGACGAGGAAGCAACCACCGAGCGCGCGACCGACGAGGTCGCGGACGACGAGAAGACGACCGAACTCGCCACCGCGGAGATCACCGAGGACTCCGACGGCGACACAGCCGAGGCCGACACCACCGACGACGTCGAGCCGTCCGACGAGGAGACGAAGAAATTCGCCGCCATCGTCGTTCCGGAGGCCGACGAGAAGCCGGCGGACGCATCATCGACCGTCGCACTGGACAAGTCGAAGCAGGCGGCCGCGGATCTCGCCGCCGCCGAGGCTCCGACGGTCAAGACCCCGAAGCTGCCCAAGGCTCCGGTGGAGAAGCTGCCCCGCCCGCCAGCCGCCCGCCCGGCTGCCCCGGCGACGCCCGCGGCCAAGACCGACGGCTGGTCGACGACCGCCCACAAGCCGACGACGGTCAGCGCCACCGACACCTCGGACGCCAAGTCCGGCGGCAAGAAGTGGTGGCTGGTCGGCGCGTTGGTGGCCGTGGTCGCCGTCGTCGCCGTGGTGGTGGCGCTGCTGCTCAACTCGAACAAGTCCACGCCCGAGGTCGATCGGGCCGCCCAGGTCGCCCAGACATACGGCAACGCCCTCTACACCGGTGACCTGACCACGCTGCGGAGCATCACCTGCGGTCCCAAGCAGAAGGAATTCAGCCAGTGGGACGGCAAGGAGGAGCAGTACCAGAAGATCTACGAGCAGCAGAAGGCCGCCGATCAGCTGATCCGCATCAACGGGATCTCCGCCGCGATGATCAACGAGGACGGCACCGCCAACGTGCAGGTACAGGCCGTCAACACCAGCAGGCCCAATGAGCCGCAGGAGGTCATCATCGTGCTGCGCAAGATCGAGGGCGACTGGAAGGTGTGCAACGCCCCGTAGCCGCTCACGGACATGAATGGACATAAAACGGCACCGGCCCGGACGAGATTCTCCGTCCGGGCCGGTGCCGTCTGTGCAGATGCAGGCTAGGCGCTGATCGACTTGCCGACCGACTTGAGGTCGGTGCAGGCCTCGACGACGCGCGCGCTCATCGAGGTCTCGGCCAGCTTGGACCAGCTGCGCGGGTCGTACACCTTCTTGTTGCCCACGTCGCCGTCGACCTTCAGCACACCGTCGTAGTTGCTGAACATGTGGCCGGCCACCGGGCGGGTGTAGGCGTACTGGGTGTCGGTGTCGACATTCATCTTGACGACGCCATAGCTCAGGGCCTCCTCGATCTCGCTCTTGAGCGAGCCCGATCCGCCGTGGAAGACGAAGTCGAACGGCTTGGAACCCTCGGCGAGGCCGAGCTTCTTGGTCGCGACCTCCTGGCCGGTGTTGAGCACGTCGGGGCGCAGCTTGACGTTGCCGGGCTTGTACACGCCGTGGACGTTACCGAAGGTGGCGGCCAGCAGGTAGCGGCCCTTCTCGCCCACGCCGAGCGCGTCGACGGTCTTCTCGAAGTCCTCGGGGGTGGTGAACAGCTTGTCGTCGATGGCGGCCTCGACGCCGTCCTCCTCACCGCCGACGACGCCGATCTCGATCTCCAGGATGATCTTCGCGGCGGCCGACAGGCTCAGCAGTTCCTGCGCGATCTCCAGGTTCTCGTCGATCGGCACGGCGCTGCCGTCCCACATGTGCGACTGGAACAGCGGATCCTTGCCGGCGTCGACACGCTCCCGCGAGATCGCGAGCAGCGGCCGGACGTAGGTGTCGAGCTTGTCCTTGGGGCAGTGGTCGGTGTGCAGGCCGATGGTGACGTCGTACTTGGCGGCGACGACGTGCGCGAACTCGGCGAGCGCGACGGCGCCGGTCACCATGTCCTTGACGCCGAGGCCCGAACCGAACTCGGCGCCACCGGTGGAGAACTGGATGATGCCGTCGCTGCCGGCGTCGGCGAAGCCCTTGATGGCGGCGTTGATGGTGGACGAGGAGGTGCAGTTGATCGCGGGGAAGGCGTAGCCGCCCTCCTTCGCCTTCTTGAACATCTCGGCATACTGCTCGGGAGTGGCGATGGGCATTTATGTCCTCCAACCGTGTAGGTGGTTCAGGTTTCCCGCGGGCGGTGCAGGTGTGCGACGATCATCGCCCTGCCGGCGTGCCGGGGACCGGCCTGTCGAGTGGGTTCACTACCCCCTCAGTATGGCAAGCGCGCCGCGTGCGTGTGCGTGCACGCCGGGAACCGGACACGTTCCGGACATACCGGACACCCGGCGGGGCACCGGCCGCGCGCTGTCCCACACCTATCGCGCAGGTCACGGCCACCTCCGCGCTTCACGAGTTCTCAGAATGGACATGTACGCTAAGACCCCGTGATCGACACCGTTCTCGCCCAGACCACGACCGAGGTCGCCCTGCCCGGCATCCTCGACCCGATCAATGTGCTCAGCTGGTTCGGCGCATGGGCCTTCTGGGGCCTGCTGCTCGTCATCCTCATCGAGTCCGGTGTGCTGTTCCCGGTGCTGCCGGGCGACTCGCTGCTCTTCGTGGCCGGCATGGTCGTCGCCGCCGGCGGCAAGGACGACATCGACAAGTTCGCGTCGTTGTGGCAGTTGCTGCTGTTCATCCCCATCGCCGGCATCATCGGCGGGCAGATCGGGTACTGGATCGGCCGGTTCCTCGGCACGGAGATGTTCAAGCCCGACGCCCGCTTCCTCAAGGAGCGGTACATCGTCGAGGCGCACGAGTTCTTCGAGAAGTACGGTCCGGTGACCATTTTCCTGGGCCGTTTCGTTCCAATCGTGCGCACCCTGGCACCCATCGTCGCCGGCGCGGCCAAGATGAAGTTCACCGTCTTCACCATCTACAACGTGCTCGGCGCCGTCGTCTGGGGTGCGGGCATCACGCTGCTCGGCTACTGGCTGGGCCGGTTCGAGGTCGTGCAGAAGCTCATCGAGCCGATCTTCATCCTCATCGTGCTGCTGTCCGTGGCACCGATGGCCATCGAGTGGTACCGCCGCAAGCGCGCCGCCAAGAACAACCCGGAGGACGCCGCTCAGGATGCCTCCGCCGCGGAGGACACGGTCTGAGCGCTCGCCGCGCTACCAGGCCTGAGTCAGGTCGGCGTGCTGCCGGATCCACGCGTGCATCGCGATCCCGGCGGCCACTCCCGCGTTGATGCTGCGGGTCGACCCGAACTGGGCGATCGACACCGTCAGATCGGCCCGCAGTTGCGCGGTTTCGCTCACGCCGGGACCTTCCTGACCGAACAGCAGCACACATTCGCGCGGCAGGTCCGCGGTCTCGATCGGCACCGACCCGGGGGTGTTGTCGACGGCCACCACCGCGATGCCCTGTTCCCGCGCCCACGCCATCAACTCGTCGACGGTGTCGTGGTGCATCAGATGCTGGTAGCGGTCGGTGACCATCGCGCCGCGCCGGTTCCAGCGCCGCCTGCCGACGATGTGCACGGCCGCGGCCGCGAAGGCGTTGGCCGTGCGCACGACGGTCCCGATGTTGGCGTCGTGCGCGAAGTTCTCGATGGCCACGTGGAACGGGTGCCGGCGACTGTCGATGTCGGCGACGATCGCCTCCCGCGTCCAGTACCGGTACGCGTCGACCACATTGCGGGTATCCCCCTCCGCCAGCAGCTCCGGGTCGTACCGCTCCCCCTCCGGCCACGGCCCCTCCCAGGGCCCCACCCCCACAGGCTCCCCCGCCTGCCACTCCGTCGGCCCGGCAGCCGCATCCCCCGTCACAACCAACCACCCATTGTGATCCCCGAGGCCGAAGCGACGAAGGAGCGAGGGACGCGTTGGGTCCGGCGACCATCCACCCCTGACGCATCCACCCCGGATAGAACCGAACGACCCAGGTCAGCCAAGGCCGAGGTCGCCGAGCCCGAGCAGCGAGCGATACGGCACGCCGAGCGCCCCGATGACCTCGTCGGCACCGGTGGCCCGGTCGACGACGGTCGCCACTCCGACGACGGTCGCACCCGCCTCGCGGGCCGCACGGACGGCCTCGGACGGCGACGCCCCGGTGGTGGAGGTGTCCTCGACGATCAGCACCCGGCGGCCCCCGACGTCAGGACCTTCGATCCGGCGCTGCATGCCGTGCGCCTTGGCCGCCTTACGCACCACGAACGCGTCGATCGGACGGCCGTCGGCGTGCATGATCGACGTGGCCACCGGGTCGGCGCCCAGGGTGAGACCCCCGACGCTGTCGTAGTCCCAGTCGGCGGTGAGTTGCCGCATCAGCGCCCCGATCAGCGGTGACGCCTCGTGGTGCAGGGTGGCGCGGCGCAGGTCGACGTAGTAGTCGGCCTCCTTGCCGGACGACAGGGTGACCCGGCCGTGGACAACCGCCAGTTCGGTGACGAGCTGGGCCAGCCGCTCACGCTTGGCCGCATCGAGACTCACTTGTGGGCTACTCACTTTCGTGTCGGCGCCGGCCCGGGCGCGGCATCGGTGCCAGCCCGGGCGCGGCATCGGTGTGGACATCGGTTCGTCGGCATCGGAAGGTGCGATGGGCTGTGGCCGGGGACCCGACCGGGCCCCGGTCGAGGTTCCCGGCTGCGCCGTTCCGGGCCTGGCCGGGGGTGGACGACGCCGGACCGGCTGCTGGCCGGTGGCTCCCGCGGGGGCACTCGGTGCGGGCGGGGTGCTGAGCAGCGGCGCGACGGGGGTGCCGGGGCTGGTGACCGGCCGTCCCGGCTGTCGTTCGCCGCCGCGGCCCGGGTCGGGCCGGTTGCCGTCCATCCGCGCCCGGCGGTCACCGTCGCGCAGGAGATCGGTCTTCTTGTCGGCCAGTTCCGGCCGGGCGGGGCCGTGCGGATCGCGCGGGTCGGGTGCGTCCTGCGGCCCCTGCAGTGGTGGCAGCACGCGCAGCAGGTCGGCGAACCGGCGCACCACCTCGAGCGCGGTGTCGAGTTCCTCGGGGTCGTCGGTGAGGGGCAGCGAACCGAGCGCCCAGTGTCCCTCGTTCCACAGCATCTCGATGTAGGCGGGAGCCGAGTTGGCCAGCGCCACCATCCGGCGGTCGCACACGCGGCGCGCGACGTCGAGGTTGTTGGAGAACATCACGCGCGGTCCCATCGCGCCGAGCAGTTCCACATCGATCTCGGCGGGGGCCAGTACGTCCTCGTGACGCAGGTCGACCACCACCTTCGACGGGAAGGATCTGCGGATCGCGATCACGGTGGCGGTGTCCACGAGGTCGAAGACCACCGCCTCCGCACCGTCGTACTCGCCGTAGGCCACATCGGAAACCTCGATGCTGTCGGGGACGTTCATCCCGGCCCTGGAGAACACCTTGCGGAGCTTGCCGTCGGATTCGCGGAACTTGAATCCGTGCTGCTCACCCCAGCTGGTGCGCTGGTGGTGGGACACGTCGGATCGCCGGCGGTCGAGGTACAGCAAGGCTGCCGCACCTGCCAGCGCCAGTACGCCGAGCACTAGATAGATGATGGTCATCAGGCCCCACACTACTATCGGCCCTGCCCGGGCGTACCGATTGCCGTCTCGCGGCGCACCGGTGTGCGCCCCACCGGCTCGCACCCGTCGGCCCCGCCACACGCCGCACACCCACCGGCCGGGAGAAACGGCGTGACCGGTGAGAAGATGACGGCGTGAGCCCCGAGGTACCCGCCCCACACCTGACCAGCGCCGAGCGGCAGATCTGCGACGACATCGACGCCGGACTGATCGAGCGGCTCACCTGCGCGCTGGTGGAGGCGCCGAGTGAGAATCCGGGCGGCTCGGAGGCCGCGGCAGCCGCGGTGCTCGCCGGAGCAGCGGCCGACCTGGGTCTGGTGGCCGAGACCGACGAGGTGGCACCGGGCCGGCCCAATGTGACCGCCACCTGGCTGCCGGACGCCGCCACCGGACCGGGCCTGATGTTCCTTGGCCATTCCGACGTCGTGCCCGCCGGTCCCAACTGGACCGGCGACCCGTACCGGGTACGGCGCACCGTCGACGAGACGGGCCGCACTCTCCTCGTCGGCCGCGGCACCACAGACATGAAGGGCGGGCTGGCCGCGGTGCTGGCGGCGATGAGCGCGCTGCGCCGCCGCGGCGTACCGCTGACCGGCCCCGTCCGGCTGGTGTGCACCGTCGACGAGGAGGAGCACGGCGCCGGGGTCCGGCGGTTCGTCACCCGCCCCGCCGGCCACGAGTTCCTCGGGTGTGTGGTGGCCGAGCCCACCGACCTGACCATCGTGCGCGGCTGCCGTGGGGCCTCGTACCTCGACATCGAAGTCACCGGCCGGGCCGCGCACAGCGGCAGGCCCGCCGACGGCCGCAGCGCCATCGACGCCGCCGCCCGTATCGTCGGCCTGATCTCCGACGATCAGGCCCGCCTGGCCGCCGACCCCGACGACCTGCTCGGCTTCGGCACCTGGAATGTCGGCACCATCGAAGGCGGACAAGGCATTTCGGTGGTAGCCCCGATGTGTTCGCTCGGTGTGGACCGCAGGCTCATGCCCGGCGAGTCCGCCGAGGTCATCGCCGAGACGATCCGCCGGCGGATCTCGGCGGCCGGCATCGATTCCGACGGCATCGGCGTCACCGTGCGGGTGACCATGGAGATGCCCGGATTCGTCACGGACGAGGCGCATCCGCTTGTCGATGCCGCGCGTTCGGCCCTGTCTGATCGGGGCCTGGCGCCGTCGGTGGGCGGCTGGACGGCGGCCTGCGACGGTGGTTTCGTCTCCCGTGACCTCGGCATTCCGGCGATCGTCCTGGGCCCCGGCAACATCAACACCCAGGCCCATCAGCCCGACGAGTCGGTCGCGGTCGACGATCTGCTCACCGCCGCAAGGATTTACGCCCTCATGGCGATGCGGCTGCTCGGCTCCGGGTAGGGCTCAGCCGATCATCTCGCGGATGTCGTCGGCGCTGATCGCTGTCCCGAACAACTCCCCGTCGTCCACCACCGCGTCGAACAGTGCGCGTTTGCGGTCCTGCAACGCCACCACCCGCTCCTCGATGGTGCCCGCCGACACCAGCCGGTACACGTTCACGGGCCGGCTCTGGCCGATGCGATGCGCACGGTCCACGGCCTGCGCCTCGGCCGCCGGATTCCACCACGGGTCACACACGAAGCAGTAGTCGGCCTCGGTGAGGTTGAGGCCGAAACCGCCGGCCTTGAGGCTGATCAGGAACACCTCGGTCTCGCCGGAGGTGAATCGCCGCACCGCCTCGGCGCGCCCGGCGGCGTTCATCGATCCGTCGAGGTAGCTGTAGGCGATGCCCACCTTGTCCAGGTGCGCGGCGAGAATGTGCAGGAAGCGGGTGAACTGGCTGAACACGAGCGCGTTGTGGCCTTCGGCGACCAGTGTCGGCAGTTGCTCGGTGAGGTAGTCGACCTTCGACGACGCGACGCCGTGATGCGATTCGTCGACCAGACTCGCGTGCAGGCTGAGCTGGCGCAGCAGGCTGAGCGACCGGAACACCTGGAAGCGGTTCTTCTCCCAGTCACCGAGCAGGCCGAGCACCTTCTGCCGTTCGCGGGCGAGTCGGGTGTCGTAGATCTTGCGGTGCCGCGCCGCCAGGTCCAGCACCAACGCCTGTTCCTGTTTGGGTGGCAGGTCGATGGCCACCTGATCTTTGGTGCGGCGCAACATGACCGGCTTGATCCGCCGCCGCAGCACGGCCAGCCGGTCAGGCGCCGAACCCGATTCGATGGGTTTGCGGAAGTAGTCGGTGAACGCGACCGGCGACGGGAACAGCCCGGGTGCGGTGACGCTGAGGAGCGACCACAGTTCCATCAGGTTGTTCTCCATCGGGGTGCCGGTGATAGCGAGTTTGAACCCCGACTCCAGGCGGCGCGCACACTGGTGGGTCTTGCCGGTGTGATTCTTGATGAACTGCGCCTCGTCGAATATCACTCCGTCCCAGGAGTATTCGTTGATCTCGTCGAACAGCAGGCGCAGCAGGGTGTAGGAGGTGACCACCACATCGGCCCCGGCCACCTGTTGCTCGAACCCCATACCGGTACGGGCCCGGGTGGCGGTCACGGTGGCCACCCGCAGCCCGGGGGCGAACCTGTGACATTCGGCGGCCCAGTTCGCGATGACGGAGGTCGGTGCCACCACCAGGAACCGCGCATCCGGCGTCGCGGCGACCGCGCGGGTGATGATCGCGAGCGTCTGCACCGTCTTGCCCAGGCCCATGTCGTCGGCGAGGATTCCGCCGAGTCCGTTGTCCCACAGGAAGGTCAGCCATTCGAAGCCGGCGTGCTGGTAGTCGCGCAGGTCGGCGTGCAGTTCGGCGGGCAGGTCCACCAGGTGCGGAGGCCGGGCCGAGGCCAGCGCCGTCATACGATCGCGCCAGTTCGCCAGTTGTTCGTCGACGACGCCGAGGGCGAGCAGTTCCTCCCAGAAGGTGGCGTTGAGCGATGCCGGGTGCACCATGCCCGATTCGATCTCGCCGAGCGCCCGCCCCTCGGCGAGCAGGTCGGCCAGCTTGCGCAGCTCGGGTGAGTCGAGCGGAAAGTACACACCGTCGTTGAGCAGCATGTGGGTTGCGCCGGAAACGATCTCGCTGATGACCGCGGCGACGGGCACACGCGTTCCGCCCACCGTGACAGTGATGCCGAGACTGAGCCAGTCATTGCCGAATTCACTGTCCTCCGAAGCGAATTCGATGGCCGGCGCGCTGTCGGCGGCACGATACTCGACGTCCAGGCGGTTGTCGATGACGATACCGGGGTGCCGGTCGAGTTCGGGCAGCGCCTCGGCCACCAGCAGCGCCGCCTCGACCCCGGAAAGATCCACGGTGACAAGGAGACCGGCGATATCGGTGGCCCCGATGACCTCCTCATCCGGGTCGGCGGACTGCAACAGCCGTAGCTCGCGGAGGACCTTGTCTGAGTGATCGAGGACCTGCCGGCGCCGCCAATGGTCCGTGGCGTGTGTCCGCCACGCCCGGCACATCAGCGCGGTCGCCGACAGTTCCGGCCGGACCTCCTGCCACAGTGCGGCTTCCGCGCTCTCGTCGCGAAAGCCGGTGGCCGCGGTCTCCGCCGGATCGAAGACATGCCGGGTGTCGTTGACGGTGTAGCCGGCGCTCCACGACAGACGCACACCACCGGCCGGGGCCGGCGTCAGCGTCAGCACCGCGAACGGACCCTCGATGCGGGGCGGGGCGAACAGCTGCTCGTCGTGCACCGCGACGGTGCGCGCCCGGGTCAGCCGGGGCAGCACCTCGGCCGAGAACTCGGGCAGATCCGCGGCCGGGATGAGCACCTCGGAACCGTCACGGGCGGCGGCGATCTCGGCCGCACCCGGGATCGGGTCAAAGGCCGCGAGAACCAGCGCGTCGTCGTGGACGCCCCACAGGCCGTGCACGTTCCCGGCGGGCCCGAGGACGCCACCGACGTCGCCGGCCGCGAGCACCTGTCCGTCGCCGATCTCGACCGTGGCGGTCAGCTGCGCGCCGTCGGCGCACCCCCGCAGGCCGTAATGCAGCCGGGCGGTGGTGATCCGGACCGACGACGCCTGCACGCCGGGGCCGGCGATGATCTCGACCCCGGCCCGCCGCGCCGACTCCAGCAGATCCCAGATCTCGCGGGGTGCGTACGTCAGCCTGACCCGTTCATCCCGGTGGGAGAACAGGCTGCCGGCCAGCGCGCGGTGAATCGCGATGACGGCGTCGGTCTGGGCCGTCGGGAAGTCCTCCTGGCGGATGCGGAAGATGTCCGACCACGTGGCGCCGCCCTTGATCCATCCACGACGCTTGCCCCAGGTCATCGGTGTCACCAGCAATGCCGCATCGGGGTTGCCCATCCGCACCGCGAGACTCGTCGGAGCCTCGATTCCCACCGACAGCGCGAGCGGACGCATGGTGGGCGTGGGCACCTCGCCGGACGCATCGTCGAGCACCGCCGACAGCATCGACCGCCACGCCACGACCGGCGGGGGCTGCACCGCCCCGGCACGCCCGGCGACCAGCAGCAACGCCACCGCGTGCTTGCAGAACATCCCGACCGGGCACGAGCACGTGGCCATCGAGACCGTGAGCGACGACGGGGCACCGTTGAACGACACCGTCACCCGGTAGATCTCCTGGCCCGAGCCACGGCACCGGCCGGTCAGCTCACCGCGGTCGGTCCAGCCGAACTCGGTGACCATGCCGGAATTGGAGTACCGCGTTCCCCGCTGGAGCGCACTACCACCGAACCGCCGCCGCAGTTCGGCCGGTGCGATACGCAAGGGTTCCGAAGGCACTCCGACAGGCTACGTCGCCCCTACGACAAAAGCTCCTCCAGACCGATCGACAGTCCGACAGTGCCACCCTTGCCCCTGCGCAGGGTGCTGCCGAGCACGGTGATCCGGCCGGCGATCCCGTACTTGGCGATGATCAGGCCGCGCACCCGCTCGGTGCCGGCGGCATCGAGGATCTCGGCCCGCCCGGCCACCGGCTCCCCGAACAGCTTGCCGCCGCGGGCATCACAGGCCTGCACCGTCACCGCCGGATTGCGGCGGATCCGCTTAACCTTCCACGATTCGGTGCGCGTCCACAGCACCAGCCGATCGCCGTCGAGCGCCGCCCACAGCGGCGTCGCCACCGGAGTCCCGTCCTTCCGGAACGTCGTCAGCGATACATACTTGGCGGTCCCGGCCTCACCGAATCCAGACATACCCGCCACCCTACGCGCCCACCCCTTTACCGGTTGAGTCACGAGAACCGCAAGCGCCCCTTCCCCGGATGAGGTGCGAGAACCGCAAGCGACCCCCTGCCGGTAGAGGCGCGACGAGCGCAAGCGACCCCCCACTGCCGGTAGAGGTACGAGGAGCGCAAGCGACCCCCCACTGCCGGTTGAGGTGCGAGGAGCGCAAGCGACCCCCACTGCCGGTTGAGGTGCGAGGAGCGCAAGCGACCCCCACTGCCGGTTGAGGTGCGAGGAGCGCAAGCGACGAGCCTCGAAACCCCGCGAGACGATAATGTCATCTCACCAGGTTTCGAGGCTCGCACGCTCGCACCTCAACCGGCGAGGTGGCCAGGTTTCCAGGCTCGCACCTCAACCAACGGAGCAGGTCAGCCCAGGATCAGCGACTCCCCGTCGGCGGACACGTTGACGGGAACCACATCCCCGTCGCGCACCGTCCCGGCGAGCAGCAGCTTGGCCAACTGGTCACCGATGGCCTGCTGCACCAGCCGGCGCAGCGGCCGGGCGCCATACTGCGGGTCGAATCCGCGCTCGGCCAGCCACTTCTTGGCGTTGTCGGACACTTCCAGGTTCAGCCTGCGCTGCGCCAGCCGCTTGCCGAGCTGCGCGAGCTGGATGTCGACGATCGACACCAACTCTTCCGCACTCAGTGCGTCGAAGACGACAACATCGTCGAGCCGGTTGATGAACTCGGGCTTGAACGCCGCGCGCACCGCCATCATCACCTGATCCTTGTCACCGCCGGCGCCCAGGTTGGACGTCAGGATGAGGATGGTGTTGCGGAAGTCGACAGTGCGGCCCTGCCCGTCGGTGAGCCTGCCCTCGTCGAGGACCTGCAGCAGCACGTCGAACACGTCGGGGTGTGCCTTCTCCACCTCGTCGAACAGCACGACGGTGTAGGGGCGGCGCCGCACGGCCTCGGTGAGCTGACCACCCGACTCGTACCCGACGTATCCGGGGGGAGCACCGACAAGCCTTGCGACGCTGTGCTTTTCGCCGTACTCACTCATGTCGATGCGCACCATGGCGCGTTCGTCGTCGAACAGGAACTCCGCGAGCGCCTTGGCCAGCTCGGTCTTACCGACGCCGGTGGGTCCGAGGAACAGGAACGAGCCGAGCGGCCGGTTGGGGTCGGCGACACCGGCCCGGGCGCGGCGCACCGCGTCGGACACCGCGGTGACGGCGGCCTTCTGCCCGATGACCCTTTGTCCGAGTTCATCTTCCATCCGCAGCAGCTTGGCGCTCTCGCCTTCGAGCATGCGGCCGGCGGGGACACCGGTCCACGCCGACACCACCTCGGCGACGTCGTCGGGACCCACCTCCTCCTGCAGCATCACGTCCTGTCCCGGTGCGGCGCCGGTCTTCTCGACGGCCGCCGCGAGCTCCTTCTCCAGTCCGGGGATCTTCCCGTACCGCAGTTCGGCGGCCTTGCCCAGGTCGCCGTCGCGTTCGGCCCGATCGGCCTGTCCGCGAAGGCGATCCAATTCCTCACGCAGGTCGCGCACGGAGTCGATGGCGGTCTTCTCGCCCTGCCAGCGGGCGGACAGTTCGTTCAGCTTCTCCTTCTGGTCGGCCAGTTCCTGACGCAGCTTCTCCAGCCGTTCCTTCGACGCCGCGTCGGTTTCCTTCTGCAGCGCAAGCTCTTCCACCTCCAGCCGGCGGACGATCCGCTCCACCTCGTCGATCTCGACGGGGCGCGAGTCGATTTCCATCCGCAGCCGCGAGGCGGCCTCGTCGACGAGGTCGATGGCCTTGTCGGGGAGGAAGCGGGAGGTGATGTACCGGTCGGACAGCGTTGCGGCGGCCACGAGCGCGGAGTCGGTGATGCGCACGCCGTGGTGCACCTCGTACTTCTCCTTGAGGCCGCGCAGGATGCCGATGGCGTCCTCGACGGACGGCTCACCGACGTACACCTGCTGGAAGCGCCGTTCGAGGGCGGCGTCCTTCTCGATGTACTTGCGGTATTCCTCGAGCGTCGTCGCGCCGACGAGGCGCAGTTCACCGCGCGCGAGCATCGGCTTGATCATGTTGCCGGCGTCCATCGCCGAGTCACCGGTGGCACCGGCACCGACGATGGTGTGCAGCTCGTCGATGAAGGTGATGACCTGTCCGGCGGAGCCTTTGATCTCGTCGAGGACGGCCTTGAGGCGTTCCTCGAACTCGCCGCGGTACTTGGCGCCCGCGACCATCGAACCGAGGTCGAGGGAGATGACGGTCTTGCCGCGCAGCGATTCGGGTACGTCCCCGGCGACGATGCGCTGGGCGAGTCCTTCGACGATGGCGGTCTTGCCGACGCCGGGCTCGCCGATGAGCACCGGGTTGTTCTTGGTGCGCCGGCTCAGCACCTGTACGACGCGGCGGATCTCGGAGTCGCGGCCGATGACCGGGTCGAGCTTGCCCTCGCGGGCAGCGGCGGTGAGGTCGGTGGAGTACTTCTCCAGCGCCTGGTAGGTCGACTCGGGATCCTCGGAGGTCACCCTGGCCGTACCGCGCACGGAAACGAACGCCTCGCGCAGCGCCTGCGGCGTCGCACCCTGATTGTGCAGGAGTTTCGCGACATCCGAGTCACCGGAAGCCAGTCCGACGACGAGGTGTTCGGTGGAGACGTATTCGTCGTTGAGTTCACCGGCGAGTTGCTGGGCGGCACTGACGGCCGCGATCGACTCGCGGGACAGTTGCGGGGTCGCGGAAGCATTGGCGACGGTGGGCGCACGATCGACGATCGCCTGGGCCAAGGTCCGAACGGTCGACGGATCCACCCCGACAGCCTTGAGCAGCGGCGCGGCGATGCCGTCGGACTGATCGAGCAGGGCCACCAGGATATGAGCGGGACGCACGTCCGAGTTGCCGGCAGCGGTCGCGGCCTGCACAGCAGTACTCAGGGCCTGCTGCGTCTTGGTCGTGGGGGTGAAGCTATCCACTTCGCATGCCTTTCTCTTTAGTCCAACAGGCTCAAGTATGAGCCTACGGACTCCACAACGCCAGTAGAGTTGAGCCTATTCCGCTCAACTAAGGACGTAGTGCCCGATCTCCAACAGATTCTTAGTGCCGCAGGCGCCCGAAGTCTGGACTGACGGAGCAAATTCCTGGACTACTGGACGGTAGTACACCTCCAGTCACACTAGTCCCACCAGTCACAAGCCTGGACTGGAGCGCTGTTGAAACGACACCGCCCAGTACGCCTGAGGCGAGCCCTCCTGAGTGGTCCGGTCGTTGTGAGACTCTGTTGCTCGAGTGTTCGAGCAGGAAGAATCAACGACGTCATGACATCGAACAAGCGCCGCCGGCATACGTCTGAGCAGATCATCGGCAAGCTTGCCGAGGGCAACAAACTCCTCGCCGCAGGGCAGGAACTCGACCAGGTGTGCCGGCACCTCGAAGTCGCCGAGTCCACCTGGGCATCGGTGGCTGGCCCAGTACGGCGGCATGAAAGCTGATGACGCCAAGCGCCTCAAAGAACTCGAAGCCGAGAACGCCCGACTGAAGAAGCTCGTCGCCAACCAGGCCCTCGACATCGACATGCTCAAGGACCTGTCGTCGGGAAACTTCTGACCGGCGAACCGCAAACGCCGCGCCGTACAGGTGCTGCAGCAACGGTTCGGGGTCTCCCAACGACGGGCCTGTTCGGTGGTCGGTATCCACCGCTCCACGATGCGCCTGACGCCACCACCAGCCGATGATGAGGACACCCGGCTGCGGGCCTGGCTACGCACGTTCTGCACCGATCGGCCGCGGTGGGGGTGGCGGCGCGCAGCGAGGATGGCCCGAAAATCCGGATGGACGGTCAACGACAAACGAATCCG
>WBZQ01000471.1_pt1 | contig 32181 bp, 33 predicted proteins | sample 5204251 | NCBI WGS metagenome assembly WBZQ01 (sample SAMN12412402, study PRJNA552823) | activated sludge metagenome | isolation source: activated sludge from nitrification reactor of wastewater treatment plant... | place: USA: Virginia | collected 2017-09 | reverse complement strand
CACCCCAGATGACCAGTTTGACCAACGGCGCATCAGCATACAACTTCAACTTCACCACCTTGCCGATGGCTTTCAGACGCTTGAGCAGCGCGATGCTCTGGCGGACCTCTTCCCGAAAGGTCGGATAGGGAGACGCGGGATGCGCCAAAGCCTGGATACGCGTGCGCGCCTGCGTATCAAAGGGATTCACCAGGAGAATCTTGGCCTCCAGACAGGTGTCGAGGATGGACGACAGATCCCCGACCTGATCGACCAGCGTTCCGGTTCCGCTGGATCCGATGACCATCACTGAACGACCGTTGCCCTGCTCGTCTTTCAAGGTTTGAATGCGCCGGCGGGCGTCTACCCCGGGCCGCGGGAAAAACGAAACCAGGCCAGCGCCAAGCGCGGTTTGGGCGAGCATTCGATCCTGCCGACTGCGATGGAGATAGGTGAAGGCGGCAATGAACAGCACGGCGGTCATCATTTCGGCCACCACCAGTGACACCGGGTTCTGTTCGACACGTGACCAGAACGACAGCAACTGCCTGGCTCCGACCGGTAGAAGGAGCGCAATGCCTGCGCTCATCGCGACGATGACCATATGAGATAGGCTACCTGTCGCATGGCGGAGACAGGCCCTGAGAATGGAATTGAATTGGCGAAACACGGAAACACCTCTCGTACGGGTAATAACACGATCCCACGGCTGTGACGGGCTGGCGATGCGAACGACGGAGGAAAACAACCTTCGGCGGTGTGCTCAGCAGAAACGGCGCGGCAGTAGGCACAAACAACCATCGCGTAAGACGTCGTCCATTGGAAGGCTGCAGCCCTCGGTGTGGAAGGTCTTACACGAACAGGTGAACTCTATCAGGTCTGTTCAAACGAAGCAAGGATGAGGCAACTCTGAGAAAGCGGGATGTCGGCAAGCGGTCCAGGCCACGCGATCAATCCGTCAACTGCTCCATCACCCATTCCATCGCATCCGATGAAGCGAGCCAGGCCTCGGCGGATCCCGCAAAATACAGGGCCGCCTCATGCCGGTCTCCCGGTGAAACCTGTTTCGGCAAGCAAGCCGGTGGTTTCCGTTGTCCAGTGAACAAGTCGGCCACATGCCGATTGCCTTGCATCGCCGCTTGCAAATTCTTCTTTGCTGCGACCTGGTCTCCTCGGCGAAGGTCAAGCAAGACACGGCTCCAGAGAAACGCCGCAGAGGAATCATGCGTATACCGACGCAGAAGACGTTCTGCTGCGGCATCATCTCCCACGACAAGGTAGCGGTTCAGCAACCCGTAACGAATGCCTTGGTTGTCATCAGGGTTCAGTTCCAACAAGGCTTCGCCATGCGCGATGGACTCCTCTTTCCGGCCGAGAGCCCACAAGCAATCGGCCAAGCCCTGACGCGCGCGCATATAGGGCCTGGTCTTCATCAATCCCCAGAAGTGCCCCGCATGCTGAAGAAACACGGCTTCGCCGAGACTCCGTCGTCCGGCGTCCACGCCTTGCTGATACAGGAGGCAGGCCTCCTCTGCCGACCGCGCCTGAGTTTCCGCCAACACCGTGTAGGCATCTGCGCAGTCGGGATAGAGCTCCAGCGCCTGGCGAGCAAACGCCACCGCTTGCCGGCCGGTCGTGGCTTCCCAAGCACGGGAGATCAAGGCTTGAGCCTGTTCCAGGGTGTGGCTCTCTTTGAGAACGGGATGCGTAGGCGCCGGCCTGGCAAGCCGCTTCCCCTCTGTGCCGGTGCGTGGAGATCTCTTGCTCATGGATAGCTGTTCCTTCCTCCCCTCCCTGACGCCGATCGTCCTTATGCGGCACCGCCCTTCTCAGAAGAGCGTGGCCAAATACTCCAGCAGAAACACCAGGCCGGTACCGCCCGTCGGCAAGGCAATCGCTCCGAACAGCGGATGTTGGGTGAACGGCAGGAACGCGCCCTCCTGCGTTTGTTCGATGACCTCGACCATGCGCTCGATGTGCCGCCGCTTGGTCTGTTTTCCGACTGGTTCATCGGACAGACTCTTGAGCCGGTCCTTCAACTGCCACACCGCTTCGCGCTTCGCGTGTTCGGCCGACCGCCGCAAGAGCATGCCGTTGCCGAAGGCATAGAGCGCGTTCAGGGTGAAGATCACGAGCAAGCCAGCCGGAAAATCCCAACGGTCGAAGTAACTGTGCCGCGCCACCGCCATCAGGAAGACAATCACAAACGGATAATAGATCATGGCACTGATGACCGCCGTCCGCTTCGCAATGAACTGAATGCCCAGCCATTCGTGCACGTAGGCCTCCTCGACCTCGTACTTGGCCGCTTCCCGCGCGAGCAGCCGCTGGGGCCATTCAATCCGGGTCCCGATCATGATCGTAATCAAGCGGCGGCATAGACGTGTCGCATCGACGACATAAAACATCAAGAGCGTCATGGCAACGACGCTGCATCCGAGGATGATGTAATTGAGCGTAAAGCAGGCGCCCCCCCGACAGGGCATGACGGGAAAGCCGGACTGCAGCATCACCACGAGTCCAAAGAGTCCATACACCAGTACCTGCGGCACCACGCGTCGTACTCGCTCCTGCCACGCCCCTAGTAGACGATACTCGTGCCAGAGCTCCCGTGCTTCCGCATGACCAACGAGAGGCGGCAGCCAACGATGGATGCCGATCCACGAACGGAACGGGCGCGAGAGCACGGCATCAAGACGCAGCAGTCGAAATCCCCGAATCAATGTTCGATCGCTTTCCCACAGCCGCCACCACGAATGAGCAAAGAACATCACGCAGAGCACAAACGCGAGGAGGCGCAGAGTCGCCGTGGGCCATACGCTGACCCCATCGGTGAAGGTAAACGGTTCGCCGCCGGTCCCGTCCAGTCTGACACCGGCCAAGAAGGCGACCACGATCACACCGGCCAGGGCCAGTATGGCCAGGAGACCGGCGAACCTACGCCCCCGGCACAACGACCAGAGCTCGCTGTTAATCAGCAGGGCACACAGGAACATCAGCCCCGCCGCGGAAAGAAGAAGGCCGATCGTGCGCAGCGACGGCAGGCGCAGCGCGCCGGTCGCCGGATCCACATCGGCACGCAGCAGGTGGAGAGCCGGAAGGGCGCCGGCCTGAGGGAGGGGATCCGGACTGAGATCGACCGCGCCATGGCGGCCGACTTCATACAGACGCGGCATCACCTCTGCGGAAAACTTCGCGCCGGTGGACAGTGTCAACGCCTGTTTCTCCGGTACGGCCTCAAGGGCGTCCACCGCCCGCAAGACGGAATAAAACAGCGCGGTTTGATAACTGTCGCGGAATGGCGGGATCGGGGTCTGCAACCGCGGATCGAGTTCCAGGCCGAAATGGGAAGCGACCACCAGATTGCGCGTCCAGGACAGCTGGGTGGCATGAGTGAGGCGTGAATCCAGGTCAGTGGTGAAAAACAGAGCGTGGGGAAAATCCTTGCGCAACGCCTGCAGGATCATGAGTTTGTCATAGACGTCGCTCCCCAATACCCCGATTGCCATGAACTCGCCATTGGACGAGATTTCCTCCCGCTTCAACTGCTCAACCAGACGACGCAGATAGTCGAGCTGGCTTCGACCGACCGGAGTCTCTTCCACCACCGCCTCGCCACCTCCGCCCTTCTCAGCCGATTTGCCCTTGGCCCCACCCGCCTCTTTCCCGTTCTCCTTGGGCGGCAATTCCCCGTCGAGGCCCGCGAGATACGAATACCGATGTACCCAATCCGGGTACTGCTCATCACGAAGCGCATGGAGGTGCTGCGCCAACGTCTGAACAGGTTGTCCCTGTGCGGCCTCGGCCCAGCGATCGGCGACCGCCACGAACGTGCGCGGCAACGAGCGTCCATAGAGGGTGTCCCATTCGGAGATCAAGGCAATATGCGGACGGTTCGATGGTGCAGTGACGTCGATCTTGCGGCGTTTCAACTCGAGCACCAATTCGCTCACCAATTCGTCGTCGCTGCCGATCGTCCGGATCAACGTCAAGCCGGCGGCCGCGAAACGATCTTCTACCGGCCGGGCCGTCGGCTGGGAAGATGTCTCGCCCAGGAGTACCGGGTCAGCCGCCGTGGCCCAGGAGGAATACAATTCCGCGCCCATCAACACCGAAGGAACGACCGGGCGAGGCGCAGATGCAGCGGTGGGAATCGGATTGGCCGCCGTAGAGTTCGGCTTGAGTTCCTCCAGCATGGCGCTGAGCGAACCGGAGGTGCGGGGTCCCAACACGCGATAGGCCGACGGCGTCGTGTTCATCTCCTTCTTGAGATACGTCACCAAGCTTGTCAGGGTGCGCAGCGGCTTCGAGCCGAGATCTTGCTCTTTCAGCCAGAGGACCAGAATCGGCTGAGCCTCGTGCTGTCCGGCCTGGTCCGGTTTCAATAACCTGGGGCCCGGCACGAACCATTCAGACGGGACAATCGTGGCCACCGTGTCGGTCGATTTCCATTCGAAGTACCCGATGGATTCTCCGGACTCCGGCAGATACCCGGCCGCGCCCAGCGCCGACACCAGCGCGTACCGGTCACGCAGCCTCGACTCCACGCCGCTGGCATAGGGACTTCCATCAACAAACACCGGCATCAAGCGAAAGCGAAATTGCGCATGGGTCGCGTGAGTTCCCTCTATGAACCCTGGCGAAGTATGGTGCCCATGCTCCTTGCCATCCGAAGCCTTCTCTTTCTGAATGTGGCTCGCCACCGCCTCGAACGGATCCTGCCAGAGCCGCGCCTGGACACGATCACGCACGACCGACGCAGACTTTTCCGCCTCCTTATCGATCGGTCGCCAAGTCTTGATCGGCCCCTGATAGATGATCAGGCTGCTCACCGCCGCGAAGAGCAGCGCCATCAGACCGGCCAGCGGCAGTTTCGGTTTTTCGTCTTTTGGTTCCGCCATTCGAACGACCTGCTTACGAGTCGGAATGTCGAGGCTCGGGTCTTCACACGTGAACTGCCGAACATCGCCTACGCAGAATCAGCGACAGGCTAGACTTGAGAAGGGAAAGTGTCAACGGCGGAAATAGATGCAGGAGGGAAGTCGTTTTCTTTTTTCTGGATGGTGGCTGGGAGCCCTCCATCGCGCGTCCAAGACTTCCGAATCCGCTCATTCTCTCCTCATGGAGGGCGGTGTGAGGGGCTCCGGCTGCGCGCGTCCAACGAGGGGCTTTTAAGCCCGCGCGTTGCGCGAGGTGCGCGACGCGAAGAATAATGAGCGTCACGTTTTCGCACGCCGGCGAGGTGGTGAGCCGGCAGTGTCTTCCAAGAGACCATCACGCCACCCTCCTCCCCCTCCCCCTTTTGTTTGACTTCAACTTTCCCTCTCACTACAATCCAACCTCGTGGCATCACAATTCGTCCATCTCCATCTCCACACCCAATACAGCCTTCTCGACGGCGCCAATCAGATCGACCCCCTGATGCAACAGGTGAAGTCGTTCGGGCAACCGGCCGTCGCGATGACGGATCACGGCAACATGTTCGGCGCGGTGGAGTTTTACCGGAAGGCCCGGGAACATGGCGTCAAACCCATCATCGGGTGCGAAGCCTACATGGCGCCGGGAAGCCGGCTGGAGAAGAATTCACACCTCGCGCACAACGACTACTACCATCTCATCCTGCTGGCCACAAACCTCAAGGGATACCAGAACCTCATCAAACTCGTGAGCAAAGCGTATCTTGAAGGTTTCTACTATAAGCCACGGATGGATAAGGAAATTTTACAGCAGCACCATGAAGGCCTGATCGGCCTGTCCGGTTGCCTGAGCGGCGAAGTCGCCTATCTCATCGGGCAGAAAGATCTGGCCGGCGCGACCAAGGCCGCGGGCGAGTATCGCGAGATTTTCGGCAAGGATAATTATTACCTCGAACTGCAAGCCAACGGGCTGGAACACCAGCGTATCGCCAACGACGGACTGCTCGACATCCATAAGAAACTCGGCATCCCCCTCGCCGGCACCAACGACTGCCACTACCTCAAAAAAGAAGACTCGCGTCCGCACGACCTCATGCTGTGCTTGCAGACCGGGAAGACGATCAACGATCCCAACCGCATGAAGTTCGACACGGACCAGCTCTATGTGAAATCCACCGATCAGGCACTGTCCGAGTTCAAAGAAATGCCGACGGCCGTGTCCAACACCGTCAAGATCGCCGAAGCCTGCACCCTCGAACTGGCGCTCAACAAAACATATCTCCCCCAGTTCAAAGTACCGGAAGGGCTCACCCGCGAAACCTACGTCGAGCAACTCGCGATGGAAGGCCTGGCGCAGCGCCTGAAGGAACGGCCGAGTTCCATCCCCGAGCTGGCGTACCAGATCCGGCTGAAAGAAGAAATCGCGGTGATCTGCTCGATGGGATTCGCCGGCTACTTTCTCATCGTGTGGGACATCATCAAGTTCGCGCGCTCGCGCGGCATTCCCGTTGGACCCGGTCGCGGCTCCGCCGCCGGCAGTCTTGTCGCCTATGCCCTACGCATCACCGACCTCGATCCGCTGGTCTACTCGCTGCTGTTCGAGCGATTCCTGAACCCCGAGCGCGTGTCCCTCCCCGACATCGACATGGACTTCTGCATGGATCGTCGGGACGAAGTCATCAATTACGTCATCCACAAATACGGCGAAGACCACGTCGCGCAAATCATCACCTTCGGAACCATGAAGGCCAAGGCCGCCATTCGCGATGTCGGCCGCGTCCTCGAAATGCCCTACGCCGAAGTGGACCGGATCGCCAAACTCGTGCCCGACGATTTGAAGATGACGCTCGACAAGGCGCTCGAACAGGAACCGCGCCTCAAGGAACTCGTCGACAAAGATGTGAAGGTCAAAGAACTCATGTCGGTCGCGCAGTCGCTCGAAGGACTGGCGCGCCACGCCTCCACGCACGCGGCCGGCATCGTGATTTCCGACCAGCCGCTCACGGAGCATGTCCCACTCTATAAAGGCCCCAAAGACGAAATCGTCACCCAATATTCCATGGGTGATGTCGAAAAAATCGGCCTGGTGAAATTCGACTTTCTCGGCCTGAAAACGTTGACGATGATTCAGCGCGCCGAGTCCCTCGTCAACCAGGGCCGACCCGATCAGCCCCCGCTACGAGTCGAACAATTACCCTTCGACGATCCCGCGACCTTCTCCCTGCTCTCCTCCGGCAAAACCACCGGCGTGTTTCAGTTGGAAAGCTCCGGGATGCGCGATCTGCTGATGGGCCTCAAGCCCGACCGGTTCGAGGACATCATCGCCATCATCGCGCTCTATCGTCCAGGTCCCATGGATCTGATCCCGGACTTCATCAAGCGCAAACAGGGTAAGATTCCTATTGCCTACGAGATGCCCGAACTCGAGCCGATCCTGAAGGACACGTACGGCGTCATCGTGTATCAGGAGCAGGTCATGGCCATCGCCAACAAGGTGGCCGGATTCTCGCTGGGACAAGCGGACATTCTGCGCCGCGCCATGGGTAAGAAGAAACCGGAGGAAATGGAAAAGCTCCGGGTCCAATTCCTGGAAGGCGCCAAACAGAAAAAAATCGCGGAGAAAAAAGCCGACAAACTCTACGAGCTGATCCAGAAGTTCGCCGGCTACGGCTTCAACAAGTCGCACGCCGCCGCCTATGCCGTGGTCTGCTACCACACGGCTTATCTCAAGGCGCACTACCCGACGGAATTCATGGCCTCCCTAATGACGACCGACATGGGCAACGCCGACAAGATCGTCGGCTACTTCACCGAATGTCGCGGGCTCGGGATCCCCGTGCTGCCGCCCGATGTGAATCAGGGCCAGAAAGACTTTGCCGTCGTCGACAAGAGCATCCGGTTCGGCCTTGCGGCCATCAAGAATGTCGGCGAAGGTGCCGTCGAAGCGGTCATCGAGTCGCGCAAAGAGGACGGCCCGTTCCGCTCGTTCTTTGACCTGTTCCGCCGCGTCGATCTCCGCAAGCTGAACAAGCGCATGATGGAAGGCCTGATCAAGGCGGGGGCCTTCGATTCCATGGGAGGACGGCGCTCACAGTATCTGGCCGTGCTTGATCAGGCGATGGACGAAGGCGTGAGCATTCAAAAGGAACGCGCCGTCGGACAGACCAGCATCTTCGGTGATGACGTCGGGGGCCTTCCGCAGAATCTTGCCGATCCGGCCTTGCCCGATGTCCCCGAGTGGAGCCAAGGGGAACTGTTGAAGTATGAACGTGAGTTGACCGGCTTCTACATCAGCGCCCATCCGCTGGCGCGGTACGAAGCCGCCATTCAACTTTTCGCGAACACGACGAGTACGCAGGTCGCCGATGTGCCGGACGGCCGCGAAGTGAAACTCTGCGGCATCATCACCGCCGTGAAATCCATGCTGACCAAAAAGGGCGATCGCATGGCGTACATCACGCTGGAGGATTTACATGGCGTGATAGAAGTGATAGCCTTTCCCGACCTCTACCGAGACCATGCCGACATGATCGTGCCGGAACAGGTCGTGCGATTGACGGGTACCGTCGATCGCGGAGACAAGGGCACCAAGTTGCGCGGGACCAAGATCGAACCATTGGCCGAACTCCAGAACACGGGCATCTCGCGGGTGATGATTCGCCTGCATGATGGCCCCACGGCCTCCACCAGGCTGCCGATGCTCCGTCAGGTGTTTCAGAAATACCCCGGTTCTTCGACCGTGGCGCTCATCATGGCGCTTGGCGGCACCATCGAAGCCCGGACGTCTCCCCTGCCCAACGTGAAGATCACGCCCAGCGAGCATTTCGTCGCCGATATTGAGGAAGTGCTGGGCAAAGGCGCCATCACTTTGGTAACCTAGGCGAACCTAGGCAACACCCGTAAGGGAGTTCAGGAGTATGAGAGACTATCTCGACTTTGAAAAACCGATCCGCGAGCTCGAAGAGAAAATCGAGAAGCTGGCTTCTGCCGAGTCGCCGAAATCCGGGACCCAGGACGAAATCCGTAAGCTCAGGACCAAACTCGCACAGGTCGAGCATCAGCTCTACACCAGCCTGACTCCGTGGCAACGCACTCAGCTCGCCCGTCATCCTCAACGGCCCACGACCCTCGACTATATCAACGAACTGTCCCGCGAATTTCTCGAACTGCACGGTGATCGTAACTTCGGCGACGACCGCGCCATCGTCGGTGGATTCGCCCGCTTCAACGATCGCTCGGTCATGATCATCGGTCATCAGAAGGGCAAGACCCTCAAAGAACGCATGCAGCGCAATTTCGGCATGCCCAATCCGGAAGGCTACCGCAAAGCGCTACGACTCATGCGCCTGGCAGAGAAGTTCAACCGCCCCATCATCACTTTGATCGACACGCCGGGCGCCTATCCCGGCATCGGCGCGGAAGAGCGCGGACAGGCCGAAGCCATTGCCAGAAACCTGTTCGTCATGTCCCGGCTGACCGTCCCGATTATTTCCGTCGTGATCGGCGAAGGCGGCAGCGGCGGCGCGCTGGCCTTGGGCGTGAGCGACCGGATTCTCATGCTGGAACATTCCGTCTACTCGGTCATCTCCCCCGAAGGCTGCGCCGCGATTCTGTATGACGATCCGACCAAGGTGCCCGATGCCGCGGCGTCGCTCCGCATGACCGCGCAGGACCTCGTTGGACTTGGCATCGTGGACGAGGTCATTCCTGAACCCCTCGGCGGCGCGCATCGTAACCCGCGTGCCATGTGCGACCGGGTCGCCAAGGCGCTGGCCAATCAGCTCTACGCCCTGGTTGAATTGCCGACCGACCAACTCATTGCCGAACGCAACCAGAAGTTCCGCAAGATCGGCGTCGTCGGCGGACTCGTCCCGGTCGCCACGTAGCACGTTCGATCCTTCGTTCAGCCGGAACAAGTCTGCCGCGCATCCCGAATGTCTCCCCTGCTTCCTACCCCTGTAAGGATTCCCTCGACGCCTTCCGCAATTTTCGCCGGTTAATTCGTGTGACGTGCAGTGATCACCGATCAGCGACGGCCACACAGATAACTAATGGGTCCTGAGGGGCGAGATTCGGCAGTTAGAAAGGCGCTGTGCAGAGTCCCGACGCTCCGCGGAACGAGGATCGTCAGCGTGCCATCGGACGTGTGGCCTCGGCGAGTAATCCCAAGTTGACGAACCGCTGCCCGATCACCCCGAGAATATGCCTGCGAAGGTCGCTTCGATAGGGTTCAAGCGAGGGATCCTGAAGATATCGATCCACCGTGCGCGGCAACTTCTTCCACCAAATCCGCGCCGCCTCTCGGGCCTGCTGTGCGCCGATCTCCCCACCGGCTAGAATCCCCTTCAATTCCTTCTCGAAAAAGCCGACGTGCACCTGCTCATCGTCGAGGATGTCCGAGAGATCCGGCCTGATCGTGGCCAGCAACGTGGCAAACTCCAGTCCCAGCGCCTCATACCCGAACAGCAGCACGGCCAGCATTTCCCACTGCGAAGGCACCGTCGGCAATGCTGCCGGCCGCTGAGACAGCGTCCCGAGCATACCTTCGAATTGCCTGAGATGGTCCTGCTCATCCGTCTCATGCCGCTGAAGAAACGTCTGTACATGGCGGGGGAGCTGCTGGGTCTGAGCGGCACGCACCGCCCACAAGGCCATCGCTTCGGCCCGCAAGAATCGCTCAAGCAGGGCTCGTTCGCAGGTGGCAGGCAGGGCAATCCTCGTCACACTCACGACTCCTCCGGCGGTGCGATCGGACCGGCCCATTCGCCCTTGGTCAGGCCGACTTCCTGAGACGCCCCATCAGGCCATTGGAAATAGCCTACCTGATCGACGAACAGAATGAGCGGATCCATATCCTCTCCAAGCCCTCGCCACCAATACCAGCCGGCCTGTTTCGGTTTGTCGCTCGTCCATATCAATCGTTGCATCGTCCGTTACACTCCTCGATCTAACGGGATCCCTCATTGGCCCTCGGCGCGCGGGCCCCGTTTCTGCTACAGTCCGGTTGACGCGTCCTCGCAGCGCGCACCCTACCATGGACCGATTACCAATAGAAGAGGCGATTCCCGCCCTCCGCGAGCGGCTGGCGACGGACCGATCGGTGCTCTTGACCGCACAACCCGGAGCGGGGAAAACCACCCGTGTTCCGCTGGCCCTGCTCGAGGAACCCTGGCTGACCGGCCAGAAGCTGATCATGCTGGAACCACGCCGCCTGGCCGCGCGCGCCGCCGCCGCCTATATGGCCGCAAGCCTTGGCGAGCCGGTAGGCCGAACCGTCGGCTTCCGCATCCGGCACGAATCCAAAGTGAGCGCAGCCACACGCATCGAGGTCGTCACCGAAGGCATCCTCACGCGTCTCCTGCAACATGATCCATCGCTTGCCGGATACGGACTCGTGATCTTCGATGAATTCCACGAACGCAGCCTGCAGGCCGACCTCGGACTGGCCTTCGCAAGGGAATCACAGCGGCTCTTCCGTGAGGACCTTCGCCTGCTGGTCATGTCGGCGACACTGGACTGCGCCGCCGTGACCGGCATGTTATCCGACGCCGCGACCATCTCTTGCGAAGGCCGACTCTTTCCCGTCACGACGCAGTATCTCGACCAACCGGTCGAAGGCCACCTGGAACCGGCGGTGGTGCAAAGTATCAAATTGGCTCTTACCAAAGAATCAGGCAGTCTGTTGGTCTTTCTGCCCGGCATGGCGGAGATCCGGCGCGTCGAGCGACAGCTGCGGGAGACGCAGCTGGGACAGGACGTCATCATTGCCCCTCTCCACGGGGAACTCCCGCAAGACGAACAGGAACAGGCCATTCTCCCCGCACCGACAGGCCGTCGAAAAATCGTGCTGGCGACCTCCATCGCCGAAACCAGTTTGACGATCGAAGGCGTGCGCGTCGTCATCGATGCAGGACTCATGCGTGTTCCACGGTTCGATACACGCACCGGACTGACCAGGCTCGACACGATTCGCGTCACGCACGATGCGGCAGATCAACGTCGCGGACGGGCCGGACGCTTGGAGCCTGGTACCTGCTACCGTCTCTGGACCCATGCCGAGCATCAGGCCCTGCTCCCGCGACGGCCGCCGGAAATACTCGAGGCCGATCTGGCGCCGCTCGCATTGGAACTAGCGGAATGGGGCGTGCTCGACGCGGCTGAATTGTCCTGGATTGATCCGCCACCGTCCGGCGGGCTGGCGCAGGCGCGAGACCTGCTCCGGCAACTGGGCGCGCTCGATGCCCAAGGCACGCTCACGTCCCACGGCCGCCGGTTGGCTCACGTCACGGTGCACCCCCGGCTGGCCCACATGATGGTCGCCGCCCTGCCGCTCGGGTTCGGCCCTTGGGCCTGCGACGTCGCCGCACTGCTCAGCGAACGCGACATCCTGCAAGGCGCCCCCGGCTGGCGCAACGCCGACCTTCGCTTGCGCGTGGAAGCCCTACACGGCAAAAGAGAACACCTCGCGGGCGCGACGATCAACCGGGCAGGGTGTGAACGGGTCACACGGGCGTCGGAACAGTGGCGGCGACAACTTCAACTGAATGCCCCATCCGGTGACGGTATCGATCACCTCGGCCTCCTGCTGTCCCTTGCCTACCCGGATCGTGTCGCGCAACGACTCGCCGGCAGTGACGGGCGGTTCCGCCTCGCCAATGGCCGCGGCGCATCGTTCCACGGGCAGCAGGGCTTGTCGCAAGAAGATTACCTCGTCGTGGCACAGCTCGACGGGACAGGCGATTGGGCCCGCATTCTCGCTGCCGCGCCCGTGCGTATCCAGGATCTCGAGCGTCACTGCCCCGACCAGATCTGCTCCGTGGATGTGCTGGAGTGGGATGACCGGTCCGAATCAGTCCGCGCACGACGCCAGCGGCGCTGGGGCCAGTTGATCCTGGACGATCGCGCCACCCACGAACCGGATCAGAGCCAGGTGACCGCAGCCTTACTCTTCGGTCTTCGTCGCGTCGGACTCGCCGTGTTGCCCTGGACAAAGGAGCAGCAACAATGGCGGGCACGGATCGCGTTTCTCCATCGCCTCGATTCCACCTGGCCGGATCTTTCCGACGAGGCGCTGGCCAAACGTCTGGAGGACTGGCTGGGCCCGTTCGTGACCGGACACACCAGTCTCGCGCAATTGCGTCGCATGGACCTGCAGGCCCCGCTCGACGGCCTGTTGACTTGGCAGCAACGCCAGGAATTGCCCCGCCTCGCGCCGACGCACATCACGGTGCCGAGCGGGTCACACGTCCGGCTGGATTATGAGCAGGGTGACTCGCCCGTGTTGGCCGTACGACTGCAGGAGATGTTCGGTTGTCAGGACACCCCGCGGATCGCGGGGGGCACCGTGCCGGTCATGGTGCATCTGCTCTCGCCGGCGAGCAGGCCGGTGCAAGTCACCAAGGACCTGGCGAGCTTCTGGCGCTCCACCTATCAGGAGGTGAAGAAGGAATTACGCGGACGGTACCCTCGCCACCATTGGCCCGACGATCCGCTCAGCGCCCAGCCGACCAACCGGACCAAGCGGCGCACGTAGCCATTTATCGGGCGCCGGTTGAACAGGCACCGCCGTCCCACTTGCCAATCGTCAGCGATTCCCGCATGCTACGCGGCACGTCTGACGGACGATCACCCAACGAACCGCTCATGGACCACTTCGCCATCGTCACCGCCTTCGGTCAAGACCGCCCCGGCATCGTCGCCCTCATGGCCGACAGCCTTTACCAACTCGGCTGCAACATCGAAGACAGCTGCATGACCAGACTCCGCGGCGAGTTCACCATGATGCTCATGGTCCGCCTGCCGCAAGGGCTCGACGCCGAGGCCCTTGGCGGTAGACTCACAGTTTCCACGCGACCATTGGACCTGGCCGTGCTCTGCAGAGCGCTCCCCGATCAGGCTGCGCTCCGGCAGCACATGCCGGAGGTGCCGACCTTTATGTTATCGGTCTATGGGGCGGATCATCCCGGAATCGTGGCGCAAGTCGCGCGCACCGTGGCGGACCAAGGCGGCAACATCACCGACATGAACACCCGCGTGATCGGCGCCGGCGAAGTGCCCGTCTACGTCATGGTACTGGAAATCCAACTGCCGCAGGATCGGCAGGCCGAGCAACTCAAGCAAGCGCTGGAAGCACTCAAGCCGCTGCTGGGTGTCGATCTTACGTTCCGCCCCCTCGACAGTGTGACGTTCTAACCGTGGCGATCCGTCCGGTTCTGCACTATCCCCATCCGACGTTGAAAACTGACAGCGCGGCCTGCCTGCCCACCGATCCGGCGACGCAGACCGTGGCACAAGACCTGCTCGATACCCTGGCCGCTTCTCCCGGAGTCGCCCTGGCGGCGCCGCAGATCGGCTATGCCCTACGCATAATCGTCGTGGATGTGTCGCGCAAAAAAGGCGAGAAAGGACATGGGCTGATCGTGATGGTCAACCCGGTCATTCTTGCGTTGGAAGGGCGGAAGGTGCTGCGGGAAGGCTGTTTAAGCGTGCCGGACTATACCGGCAATGTTCTGCGGCATGAACAGGCGGTAGTGGAAGGCCTGGCGCTCGATGGCCGGATCGTGACGCTCACCACCTCTGGATTCGAGGCGCTGGCGTTTCAGCACGAGGTAGACCATTTGAATGGTCTGCTCTTCCTCGACCGCATTCAGTCGCTGAGCACCGACCTCTTTCGACGGCAGACGCAGGGCTGAGAGCAATCAGGGTGAGCGTCTGCACACCCTACCGGCTCGGCCGCCATCCTTTGAGACGAGCCGCAATGGCGTCCCGCTGATCTGGAGTGAGCATCGCCGCCAGGAGATCGCGCCGCATTCTGGCCCGCCCGCTGTCCTGACGACTGGCGAGGGAATACCAGAAAAACGCTTCCAACGTATCCTGGGTGACGCCCTGCCCTTGCTCATACAACATCCCCATATCGCGCTGTGCTAGGGCATGGCCTTGATCCGCTGCCAGTTGCAACCAGCGCACCGCTTCAGCTTCATCAACCGAACCCAGGTTGCCCGTGAGCAAGGCCTGGCCCAACATCCATTGCGCATTGGCGTCCCCCTGCCCGGCCAGGGCTTGCAATTGCTGCTCAGAGGCAGGATCGGCCCAAACAGGTTGAGACGCAGCGACGAGCAGGATCGCCGTCGCCATCAGGAGGAGCCCCCGTGTTTTCCGGTCGGCCGCTACCACAATCAGTCTCCCGCTCACAGATCGGCCAGAATCGCATCGACCGCCTGTCGCTCCGACAGTAGCGCCCCGTCCAGCGTGCCGGTTTCACAATAGTCGCCGCACTGATACCACCCCGGCTTCAGGCGCGGTGATGCGGATCCCTGTTGAGCACCGAGCAACGCGATAGGGGGCAGCGCCCGGCTGATGTGATCGGTCCGCAGGTGCCGCCAGCCATCCACTGTCGCACCGAACCATTCGCGCAACTGTGCACGTACGGTTTGTTGCTGGTCTACTTCGACAGGCACCGTCTGATCAGCAAGGCTCACCGAAATGAGTGCTCGCCCGGGAGGAGCATAGGTCGGCGCGACCTCGCTCAACACACAGGCTGTGCCGATTGGCCCCTGCTCCTCTCCGTTCAACAACAACCAAGGTCCACGCACAGGCGGAGCGGGTGCGTCGAAATAGAGAGTGGTCGATAGACGGCCCGGTGCGGCTGGTACCGGTTCTCCCCGGAAGGTCGCTGCCGTCGCATAGTCGGTCGCCAGCACCACAGCATCGGCCGAAAGACGTTCGCCTGATGCGAGCTCGACCTGCTTGCCGTCGAGTTGCGTGACAGGCTCGCGCAGGCGGACCGAACCGGGCGGGAGCGACGAGGCCAACTGCTCCGCGATGGCGCCCATGCCGCCTGCGGCAACGCAATAGCTCCGCGCGAAAAGGCCGCCCACACGAACTCAAAAATCCGGCAGGGCATCGAGAGCGATGGATCGAGAAACACGCCGCCGAGGAACGGCCGGAGAAACTGCTCCCGCATCGCAGGGGACAAGCCATAGGCCTGTAGGGTCTCCAGGGTGGTGCGCTCCCCTCCGCCGGCTTGCGCGCAGACACGGTGGGTCAGTGCATCCTGGCGCAAGCGGAGAATCGTCAGCTTGTCACGCCACGAGCCAATCGGGCCTATGAGGCTGGAAAAAAGATCCTGCGGACGACGGAGCGGATCACTGATCCGGTGAAACCCGCCGGCGTAACGCACGAGCGCGCCGGGATGAAAGGAATGCAAGTGCAGCGCGGGATAATCGAGCAGACTCGCGGCTTCGGGATACCCGGTGAGCAACACTTGAAAGCCGCGGTCGAGTTGAAACCCGTCCACACGATCGGTACGAACGCGGCCGCCCACCTCGTCCGACGCTTCGACGACAGTACAGGCGATCCCGCGCCGGACTAAGTGGAGGGCACAGGCCAGACCAGCGAGACCGGCACCGACGATGATGACACGAGCGGTGGCAGACATACCGAGGCCTTAGACCTTCTTGCAGGCGATCTTCAACTCCGCCTCGCCGTCACTCCCGGGCGTAACCCGCGACCATTCGCGTGTCGCCTGGCCGGATTGCAGGGGACGGCCCTTTCCCATTTGGCTCGCATAATACTTGGTCTGCAACGGGCGGCTCTTGTGGCCCTCGCAATCGATTCGTTTCTTGATCCGGACGGATCGATAGGTGCCCTGCGGAATCTGCCGATCCACCTTGAAGTCCTTCAACGTCCAGAGCGCGACCGTCTTGTCGGTGGGCCCGATCGTCGCCATGTCCACATAGCCGTCATACTTATGCGTGCCGCCGACTATCAGCCACTCAGCCGACGCCGCATTCACACACAGCAGCATGGAAAACAGCACCACGCCCAGATATTTCACCATCACACCTACTCCCATTGACCGACAGTGCATCAATCGCGATCGTGCGTCGCGCAACCGGCTCACATCCAGCAAAACCGCCGTCATCATACCATCGGAAATGCATGACATGCAGCCGTCGCCGCAGCTTCTCTTTCACCATCCAGCGGTGTAGAGTCAGCCATGCGCAGAAAATCTTCAGACCAAAAAAGAGACAGGCCCGCAACGAGTCGCCCGCAGTCTCCTGCCGATCCTGACAGCGCGAAACGCGTTACGCTGGACCGCCTCCTGTCGAAGCTGGGCATCGCCAGCCGAAGCCAAGCGCAGGGGTGGATCAGGGCCGGACGGGTCCGCATCAATCAACGCCTCGTGCGCCAGCCGGACACCTGGGTGGCGTGGCCCGGCGATGCCGTCACGCTCGACGAACAGCCGCTTCAGCAAGGCACGCCGCGCTTCATCCTGTTTCACAAACCCAAAGGCTTGGTCACGACGCATGATGACGAGAACGGCCGCCGCACCATTTTCGACGTGCTGCCTCCGGAGTTCAGCCGGCTGCACACCGTCGGACGGTTGGACCAGGCCACCAGCGGCTTGCTGCTGCTCACGAATGACACCGCCCTCTCCAGCTATTTGACGGATCCGACGCAGCGGGTGCCGCGGCGCTATTTAGTCACGGTGCGCGGCGAGATCACGGACAACCATGCGCAGGCGGCCATCGAGGGCCTTGACGATCAGGGCGAACGTCTGCACTGCGCGGCGCTGACCATTCAAAAACGCTCCGGGCGGGAATCGCATCTGGATGTGACGCTGACCGAGGGAAAGAACCGGGAAATCCGACGCCTGTTCAAGGCGCTGGGCCATGAAGTCACGAGGTTGCGCCGCATTCAATACGGCCCCTTCACGCTCGGAGATCTTCAACCGGGAACCTGGCGCGAGATCCCCATCGATGCCGCCAAAACTTTGCTGGACAAGGGTGTACCCTGAGCAAGACGCATCCCCTTTTCCTCCAGATCGCGCCTGCGCATCCGGTGAAAGAACTTGCCAACTACCGCTCCTGTGCTAAGGTCAATACAGCAGGCGAAGCATTCGGGAACACACAGTCCGCATCGTACTGAACAACCCACTCCGCTCTCGTCTCCGCAACAGTACACCACCATCGCTCCCAATCAGGGAAGGGCCGACTCAAACAGCAGCCGGTCTAATAGAGGAGACCAGGATCATGAAGGAGATCATGAAGCGATTCGCCACTGGCCTTACCACCTTGGCCCTTGCCGCCGCCTTGGGTGCGCCGGCACTGAGTTATGCCAACGGCCATGAGAAGGCTCCGCTGGAGATCAAGGTGCGCGTGAGCGAGAAGGGATTCTTCGATGAGAAGGGCAAACCCTATGGCGGAAAACGCCTGTTACAGGTGCCCAAGGACACCATGGTGAAAATCACCTTCGTCTTCGGTGAAGACCTCACCCGTTTGGCCGCGGGAGATACGCATCAGATTACGGTTCGCGCCGAAGACGGCTGGAAGCAGGAAACCAGCCCTCTCTGGATGATGAACCGGGAATCGACGGTCAGCTTTCTCGCCGGCGAGAAGGGCCGCATGCAGTATCGCGCCTACTGCATCCTCGACTGCATCGGCATGGAACACTTGACTAACCTGTTCATTCAGGTGGTGTAAGACTGCTTCTCACAGCCCGTTCAGCGACGCTCGCGAAATGAAAAACGCTCGGCGTACTGATGCATACGCCGAGCGTGTGAATGTGTGGGCCAGTCGTTCAGCGGTTCCCCGCCTGCTAATATCCCCGACCGGTGCTCCCTCCTCCCCCGCTCATCCGGCTTAGCGGCAAGGCGTCATACCGGGTCTTCAGATCTGGGTGTTTGGCCAGATAGGCGTCCACGGCTTCCTTATCGGCAAAGATTTCTTTGCTGCGCACGCGATATTCCTCCAGCGACAGGCCTCGCTTTGACAGCAGGTCACTGAGCTTGCCGTTGATATCGTCGCCCATTTCTTTCATTTTCTCCGGCGACGGCCGCTGCCCTGCCCCGTAGGATTCCCCGCCCTTGAAATAGTTGGTCATCATCTCGCCGATTTCGATCCGGGCATTGACGAACTTCTCCACATCGGCCGGTTCCGTCGCAAGGCCGGTTCCCGACCAGAGCAACAGGCCCAGTGAGATGCCGATGATCGATCGCGATACGTACGTGGTCATAATGTCCCCTCTGAGTGATATTACAACGTGAACTGTCTTCGGGCATCATACCATCCCGCCGGATGCGGCGCACGGGCAGCGAATCGCCCGTCTTCCTGCCGCACTACTGCGAAGGCGGCAACCCTTTCAAGAACTCCCCGAGCACGGTGCGGAACCGATCGGGGTCTTCCGCCATCATGAAATGACCGGTCTCGAACTGGACCACCTGCGAGCCGGCAATCTGCGACTGGATGCCCTCGGCAATCGCCGACGTCGCCACGTCATCCTTCGCCCCGACCATGATCAACGTCGGCACCCGGATGCGCGTGAGTTGGCCATAGACGTTGAACTGCGACATGGACGTCAGGGCCTCCCGGATCACCGTGCCATTCCAGGTCGGAATACGATCCAGTAGCGGCTGGTAGGTCTTCGCCTGCGTGCCGACCGGAAAACTCTCGACGATCATGTTCTTCGAGACATCGCGATAGTCGCGCGGCGCCCCGATCGTCGGAATGTCCTTATCGAGGATCATCGGCCCGTCGGTCGTCGAGACCAGCACCAACGCCCGCACGCGTTCAGGATGATCGAGTGCCAGCCGTTGCAGAATCATACCGCCCATCGACACACCTACCCACACCGCCTGCTTGATCTGCAGCGCATCGGCCAGTTTGATCAAGTCGTTGGAAAATTGTGGAATGGAATATCCGGTCGCCGGCTTTTCCGAATCGCCATAGCCGCGCAGGTCTACCGCGATACCGCGAAACTCCGGCGAATAGGTGCCGACATATTTGGGGAAGATGTTGCTGGTGGTGACCACGCCATGCACGAAGATGATCGGATCGCCCGTCCCCGCCTCAAGAATGCTGAGATGCAGGCCATCGAGATCGACCATATGGCGTTGGAACGGCTGATCGGGCGGAATGACGTCGGCCAGTTGAGGGGGATGCGCGCCGCTGTTGGTGCGAACCGGAGGGGTCGTGCCGACGCACCCGACAAACCCGACCAGTGCCAATGCGAGAGAGATTCGAGAAACCAGCATACCGCTCCCCTTTCTGAATAGGCTGACAGCCTATGGCCTAGCGTAAGCCGTCAGCCGCACAGATTCAATGCTGGAATCAAATGGGGAGCGAACCGCACTTGGCCTGATTCTTCCCGCACTACTTGAGCCGGGAAACAGTCACCCGGATCGGCACCAAGCGAACCGGAGCCGGCATAGTGAATAACACTTGAGCGAGGCCTCGATAACTCGCCTCCAGTTCACGACAACGCTCGACGAATCGACCGGATGCCAACCCCGGAAAGTAGTCGCGATGGCACTCGTAGAACAAGGCCCGCCGTTTCCAGCGATCGGCATGGATGCTGAACAACCAGGCGGCAAGCTCCGAGAGCCGGTAAGACGCCGGCCTGGTTCTGTCCGATCCGACTGCTCGCTCGACGACCGATATGCGTGTGGTGAGATCTTTCATGGCTCCTCCTCATGCGCGCCCCCGGTGTTGACTCGAATCGGGTGCTCGGGAAGGCTCGGGTGGCGCCGGTCCCGGCTCATCCTGCCTCACTATAGCCCACCAACATGAGGAGATGATTAGTACGGCATGAAAATGACTTCATGGAAGCAGACGAAACGGAGGCGAGGCTCGATCGCTTTCACGGAGAGAATAGAAGGATGCGGCAGAGCCTTCATATCAGGAACGCTCTGCCGCTCATCGCTCACGCCGGCAGCGCCGGCAGGTTCGCATCGGCGAAGGCCGGCCGCCTGTCGATTTTCTCGAGCATCTGCACGATGCGTCTGGGACGACCCCAATCACTCCAGAGCACGTCACGCAGTTCCATGACCGCCAGTCGCTCCGGCGCACTTTCCAGCATGTGCGTCGAAAAATTGCGCCGCGGCATGACACCATAGATCGTCTCGAGGATCTCCGGTTCCCGTGGACTATCGATGGCCTCTTTCAGCCGTCCGAACAGCGTCATCATCTTGGGCAACGAGCGCTCTCCCAGGGCCCAGAGGGACGCCCCTTTGGCCACCACCACCATGGTGTTCCACAGAGCGCCGGAGCCCGTCAGCATGGCAACTTGGGCCGCGGGCGGCTTTTCGATGAACGAATGGACGGCCCGCGCATCTTGCGCTCCGTTTACCGTCAGGCGTTTGCCGGGAAGGATCCAGCCGTATTCCAATTCAAGCTGGTCCGGTTTTGTGGCCAGCAACAGAGGCCGCCCACCAATCCGTTCGCTGGTCTCGACCGCCTGTTCCACGTTCTCCAGGAAGCGGTCTTCGGGATACACGAAGTGGTCCGAAGGATAGATGACGACGGTCGCCTCCGGATCACGAGCAAGAATGTGCGTCAAGGGCAACAGCACGCCCGCGGCCGTATCCAGATTCACGGGTTGAAACAGCACCAGGCCCGGATCTCTCTTCTCAAGCTGTTCCCAGACCTCTTCTTGATGATGAGCCGCCGCCACGACGACGATCCGGTTCCAGGGGATGAGCCGGGCCGCTCGGTCCAGGGTGTGCTGGAACATCGACCTCGTTCCCACGAAGGTGCAATATTGTTTTGGTCGGTCGACACCCAACCAACTCCGAATGAATCCTTGCGTGCGTAGACCATCGCCGCCCGCGAGCACGATCGACCACACGGCTCCCCCGCCACTCCGCTCCGTCATCTCCGCCCCCTTTCGTCACTAACATGGTGTACGCCTCCTGCCGATCCGGAGGCTCACGAGTTCTCAGCGGCGTTGACCGGCTCCTGCTGCGCCTCCACATAACGTTCGAGCCGGTTTACCCCCCAGAGCGCGGAAAGGATCAGCGCCACATAGAGCACCAATAGGGCGAGCACCTTGCGTTCCTCGGTTTGCAGGGTAGTGCGGTCGCCGCCGGACCAATCCGGTTCTCTCGTGTAAACAGGGCTTCGATCGTGCATAGAGACCTCCTTCACTATGCCCTCCTTCTCCGCGCTGCGCCCGCATTTGACGGGCGCAGCACGTTCGCCACCTTCCTTTCCGGTTAGACCGATGCGTCCTCGAAATCAGCCGGTGTCTCATCCATATAGGACCTCACCATCACAACGATCCAGGCAAACAACGTCAGTCCGGCCAAGATGACAGCCGGATACATGGGCATGCCTCCTATATCAAACATGGTGATTCTCCTTTCCCTTTCCCTTTCCCTTTCCCTTCGAATGGTGACTCGCGGTCCTATCCCGGCAGATCAAGCAACCACACTCCCCACAGGATCATGATGCCCATCGCCAGGAAGAGGACTAGGTGGACCAACGATGTCGAGAGCGTCTCATTCAAACTGTTCACCTGCGCAGCCCTCCTTACTAAGGCCGGCCCTGAGGGATCCGGATGATGAGGGAGAAACAGGCCTCGGGCCGGATTCTCCGATAGGACAGGCGGACCGTGACGAGCCTCAGGAAAAGCCTCTCGTGCGCCACGCTGATCGACTCCGACTGTAGAATCTCGATCAGGCAGGTCTCCTGTCACAGCAAGCTCGGCAGGCCTTCGCCTGCCCGCGCTCTGCTTGATGACACTGTACTACAGCAAGATGAGCAGGGGATGAACAGGACATGAAGAAGGCTTCATGAATGGAAGAAGACGTGAGGCGTACGAGATGAAGGATCAGGTTGAAGGTTGAGATTGGAAGAGCGTGCACACGAGATCCATTGACCTCACTTTTGTGGCACACTATGATTCGTCCTGACAAGACATCACCCTGACCGACACTCTGCTCGGTCGCAGCGTTCCACCCATGGAGATCGCCGACTCCCTCAAGCACCACACCGGCCATGCGGCGGGCCCATGAGAAACCGCTCATATCAACCAAGGCGGGAGGATAGCACCATGTCGAAGAACATCATCGTCTGTACGGATGGCACGTGAAACCGCCCCAGTGCGGCAAACCTCACCCTGCAGGACTCCATGTCGGCAGACACGAACGTCTATAAGTTCTTCGCGCTCCTGCCCGGTGATTCCCAGACTCGCTCGACCACGACGCGCACCAGAACAGTGCCGGGTCAAGTCGCGTTCTATGACGACGGCGTGGGAGCCGATGGCCTGAGCGTACAAGGTCTCCCGGGCTCGTGCGATCCGCTGGGAACGGTCCGGTCTCTTTACAATCAATCTGGACAGTGATAGCCGGCCCGCTCCAACGTTCGGCGCACGGCAATCATCACGGCGGGACTATCGGAGTGCGGCATCGCTTGTCGTGCTGGGGCGGCGCGAAGGCGATTCATCAGTTGATCGTTTTCGGATCGACACAGATCGTCACAGAGCTCGTACAGGCCGTCCGGACCTTCTTCCAGGGCATTGTGGTCCGCAAGGATCGCGCGAACCTGCGCAATGATGGATGCGGTGGGAGTCGGCATGAGCAGTGACGCGAGGGCCGCATGGTCCAACCGGAGTTTCGCGGCCATGGGCAACGGAATTCCGCCCCGGAGTCGCTGCGCCGCCGGCAGGAGAATCTTCTCTTCCATGCCGATATGCCGAAGGAGGCCTGCACGGAATCGATCATAGGCGGCGACATCGACCTGACTGTGAACCCTCAATGCCGCTTGCAACAGCGCATCGAGTCGCTGGTGGTCCTCCGTCAGAAAGCTCCGCAGAGGCCCGGCTCTTCTGTCTTCATGTGCATTCATCGTGACATCGAATCCTCATCTGTTCGGTCGGTTGTTCCTCACCGTCCGAGATCATCGTGGGCGCATGTGAAGTAGTGGTTCAGCTACGACCGGTCTCGCAATTATGCATGATAACGTAATGACACAAGGAGTGAAACCGGACTGATTGGACGGAGCGGGTCACAGCTCCCGTTTCGCTGGCCGTTCCAGGAAAGCAGAGACGCCGATGGTTCTCTTTTCCATCATGGTTCAACTCCGTTCATTTCCTTCACTCAAGACTTGAGAGCCTATCACGGGAGGTCGAGCAGCCAGACGCCGTAGGCAACCATAATACCCATGCCCAGGAACACCAACAACAACAGCGGGATAAAGAACATGTGGTTCGGCCCATTCACTTCACAACCCTCCTTGTCAGTGGCCGGCAACAGAGATCCGACCTGGTGGAGGGCAACCGGGCGCTCCGCCTGATTGCCCGGCGGAAACAGGTGCCGACGAGGCGCGAGAGAAGCGGGGGCCGCCTGTGATGTTTGAGGAACCTCCGTGGGGGAGGCGTGATCAGACGACAGCCGGGTCGCAGCAGCGGCTCGGCAGGCCTTGACCTGTCTCCGCTTGACGTTACTCTACGCCAGGCAGATGAACGGCCCATGAGCGAGAGATGAAAAAGAGGTTCATGGAGGGAAACGCGGCTGAGGTGTGAAAGGAGAGGTGACCGGCGAGTCCGTCAGGCGATGCTTCCCGCATGTAAGGGTACGGTGCAGCGCCGGGCTTTCCATCGCGCGCCACACAGAACCAAACCTGAGCTTCGTCCCGTCGGATAAGCGCCGCCCTCACGCGTCTCCCACGAGGCCAACATCTTCGATCGGGACAGATCCGTCGATCCGGTGCAGCTCATTCTACGACCGTTCCGTCATGCCTCTCCCCTCGCCCTATCACTATCGATATTCGGATCGTCCTGGGGCGGAGGCATGCAACAGACGACTCCTCTCGCCATCGTCTGTTCAGGAGCCCTCACTCCGGCCTTTCTTCCAAAACCCATTCATATGGGTTACCCAACGGGGACATCCATCAGATACAACTCGCCTTCCAGATCCGGATGCAGATCGCAGCGAAAGGTGACCTTTCCCTGTTCGTCGGGAGTCAGACGAATCATCAACGTTTTGCCGGGATCGAGATGGAACCCCTCGATTCCCGATCCGAAGGCCTCAATACCTTCGCCTTCACCCCGCACGGGGCGGCCCGAAAAGAGGGGCGAGATGAATCCATGCCGGACGGAGTCCTCGTTGTGGATGACAAACAGCACCGGCACTCCCGTGCGAACCGGCTGCATCTTGGTGCGCACGTACTTGAAGTCGCGGATGGAGATCTCGATACGGATTTCCTGCCCAGGATCACCAGCCAGCGTGGTGCTTGGCATCGCACCGGTCATCGACCACCCTGTAAGCGCCAGGGCCGTGAAGGCTCCCCAACGCATCCCTCCCCATCTCCACGTTCCATGTGCTCCCATGTCGGACCTCCTGTGTCTGGATACGATCGAACCGTCTATTCGGCTCACCCGTTCAACGAATCTTCTTCCTCCTGCCTTTCAGCAGCACGATAACACCAACGATGCCGATAATCAGGGCAAGCCCGCCGATGATGGTCAAAGGTTCCATAGTCCGTCCTCCGCTGTGTCCTGGTGAGCCGCGATCGACGCCGTTCTCCATGAAACCTGCTCAAGCGCTTGATGGTGCCCCTTTCCTTGGTATCATCAGAGACAATGACCGATCAACCTGGTCGAATGCAAACGCGCGCTGGTTGAGAAACCCCGGAGTTCATAGCCCCGCGCCAGGCACGAGATCCTGCATGACGTCAGTGACTCGGGCGGTTCCCTGCAGGTCCTCCTCTCTCCGACTCCCCCCGGATTCTCCCGCCTGGATCTATTCACTCGTCATACTTTCGTGCATTGCCGTAGGATTTCTCGACCGGATACTTGGCCTCGTTCTTCTTCAACTTGGAGCGCACCGCGGCGTTCACATCAAGGCCAAGATCGTGACAGAGGTACGAGAGGAGCATTACCACATCGGCAATTTCATCCTCCACCCGCTCCCGTGACGGGCTTTCAAGCAGCCGCGCCACTTCCTCGTGGGTTTTCCATTGAAAGACTTCGAGCAATTCGCTCGCCTCGACAGCAATAGCAGCAGCGAGTTCCTTGGGCTTATGAAACTGTTCCCAATTGCGCTTCCGTCGAAACTCCAGCACCGTCGCCAGCACTTCATCATTCAACATGAGGCTCTCTCCTGACTCCTGTTCAATCCTCTTCAGCCTGCGGCAGCGTCATCGCCGGGCAGTGTGCGGCCTCATACGGTGTGATTACAAGACTGCCTTCCCCGAGAGTCACTTCCGTGATATCCGCATCGAACGGCCCTTGGCATGATTGAAATGGAGCATCGAGAGGCGTAGAGGATAGTGCAGGAACCGACAGGCTGCGAGGGAATCACGGGGAGTCTCATCGAGCTTCCGTTCCGGCCATCGGTGAACAGTCGAACGACGCTTCATGCGCAGGGTATCTCGGCACTGTTTGCGGGAGGTTTAATCATGAACGTACGCTTTCTATTCGCATTGTGTTCCCTCTTGTGCCTTGGCGCGCCGCTCTACGCGCAGACCTCCTGTTCGGATTGTTTCAACGCCTCTGATGCGGAGACGAGAAAGTGCCTCGACAATGCCATTAGTGCGGGCGATAAGGTCGCATGCCTGGAGGAGAGGGAAACGCGGGCCAAGGTCTGTCGCAACAGTGAATGCAAAGTCGAGCGGGAGGAGAGAGAGGAAAGTGTGACGAGCAACGCGCAATCGACGTCCGGTCGGCCCGGTCTCGCGCCGTACATGCCCACGGAGGGCGAATGGCTGGCGTTAGTCATGCGAGCCGGGCTCAGGCGGGAGGCCAGTCCCGACCAGCCCTACTCGCTCGACATTGTTCTTATGGACCCCGAGACTCTCCAGATCGTCGTGCGATACCAGCCCACCGCGAACCGGGACAAGATGAACCAAACCATCGCCGCCGCCCGGGAAGCGATCAGAAGCACAGCCAAAGGTTATGGATGGGACAAATGGGTCAAGATCAGGGAGAATGTCGAGCTGTCTTCCGCCAGGAAATGAGCGCCGAGAACCGACGGTGACGCGCAGACCGGCGAATTTTGTCCAACATGGCCCTCATTCCTCCTAGCGGATGCCATGATCAGTTAGGTTTTTCACTCCATGATCAACATGATTTGCGCGGGCGTGAGGAGGGCGCCTGGTTGGTGACATCCCAGCCAGGCCAGGGCCTCCGACCCGGACAGTCTCAACACCGACCGGGCTAGCAACGTGGCAAACAAGGCTGTGCGGCCGAGCCCGGCGGAACAATGGATCAATAAGTTATGGCCCTGGGCAGCCTGCTCGTGAGCCTGACGGAGCACGTCGGATAGGCGGCCATCCATAGGAATGCCGTAGTTCGGAATCGGCAGCGGCAATACCGTCAATCCTTCATCACGATAGATCGCCAGTAGATCCCGCCCCGTCTTCTCCCGGCATTCCTCCGGCTCGGCCAGCAGCACCACACCATGGATGGCCGCGGCTCGGAACTCCGGCAACAACGTCCCTTCGGGATCATAGAGGCCAAACGGCATCGCGCTGCCATAGATCCGGCCTGGCAAATTGAGCGGGTACGACGTCAACGTCGTCAGGTTGTTCTGTTCGCGTGAAGGATTACTCCGCATGGTGTGCCGCCCACTCTTTCCAATCCGCGACCGTCGCCTTGATCATCGCCTTCGCCGCTTTCCGTAGCCAGGTGGATTTTCGCGCGGCCAGGTCGCGCTGCACAGCCTTGATCTGTTGCGGGTCGCCGAGGTGCACATTCGCCGTCTCCCAACCCATGGCATACAGCAACTTGCCCTCATCTCGTTTTTTCGGCAAGGCCGTCAGTTCAATACGAGAGCAATAGGGCGACAACCGCCGGAGCAACCACTGGCCTTGCATCCGCACAAAGGGATCACGACAACGCACTGACTGCTCCAACATCGATTGATACAGAAGCGGGCCGCCTCCCTGACGCCCTTGAGCCCAGAGCCCGGCGGAAGCAATCAACCGTTTGGCCTCCCGGGCCACCTTACCGCCGCGCCACTCAGCGAGAGCGACACAGCGCGGGCGCCCCAAGCTTCCCAGCCCCGATACGCGCCGCCGCAGACCATACGATAAGCCCGCCTCCGGCATCACCTGCTCAAGCGCATTCGTCACCTCGTGAGGCACCGTTTCTTGAACCATCGGCAGGGCCACCATCTTTTCCCAGAACTTCACCGGGTCGCGCAGGGAGTTCGTGGCAATCTCACGCAACCAGGAATGCTGCTCCGACAGCACAAACGGCCGCCCGCCGGCCCGCAGCCCTTCGAGGTAGCCGGTCAACACCGCCTCGCAGGCCTCGTCCAACTTGACGGCGAGACGCTCAGCCCTACCGGCGAGCTTGGCACTCGCGACCAAGCGCACCAGGTCGCTGGCACAAGGAAAGAGGCAGGCCTCGTCAAAATCATTGATGCCCCAAATCAAGCGGCCTTCGCTGTCGCGCCACGTGCCGAAATTTTCGACGTGGAGATCGGCCACCGACCGCAGCGAGGGCGCGGTCGCTAGATCGGCACAGACTTCCGGCCAGACCTGCATCCACCGGTAACAGGTGGCGCGCAGAAATGAAAATGGGCTCTGCGTCATCATGGCGTGCTTCAGCCGCAAATCGTCAGGCACAGACGGCATCTGCTGCGCCGACCACCGTTCATAGGCCTGAGTTGCTTGGAGAATATTCATGTGGGAATCAGCTCAGTCGCCTTAAGGTCTCACGTCTTCAGTGTGATCGCAAGGCATGAACCGGAGAGGCTCGATGGGGTGAGCACTATGTTTTTGGAATACGCGCGAGCTTCTGTTTGATCGCCGCCAGGTTCTCGGGGGTCGATCGCACCCGTATCGTGAGTCCCTCGGCATCGTAGGCTTCGGACAAGACTCGCATCCGGGCACGGATCTCCGCAACGACCTTTTGAGCGGTAAACGGAATCCGTAATTCCTCGTCGAGCATATCGCTCTCAAAGTACCCCATAATGCGCTCACGGAGCGCCTGCAGATCGTCCTTGCTTCGCGTGGACAGCAACACAGCATCGGGATATTCCGCCTTCAGGGCCGCGAGTTCATCCGGCGCGAGACGATCGCGTTTATTCAACACCAACAGGCTGGGGACATCCGTGGCGCCGACTTCGGCTAACACCTTCCGCGTGACATCGAGTTGGGAGCGAAAGGACGGATCTGAGGCATCGACAACAAACAGCAAGAGCGAGGCACTGGCCGCTTCATCCAGTGTCGACTTGAACGACGCCACCAGATCGTGCGGGAGCTTTTTGATGAATCCCACCGTATCGGACATCAGCACTTTGGGACGCGTCTCCGGATACAAGGGCCGGATCGTGGTATCGAGCGTGGCGAACAGCTTGTCGGCCACGAGCACCTCGATGCCCGTCATCGCACGCATGAGCGAGGATTTCCCGGCATTGGTGTACCCCACGAGCGCGACCGTCAATTCGTGTTCCCGTCTGGCGCGGCGCGTCTGGTGCTCGTCCCCGATGGCCGCCAGTTCCTCCCGGAGTTCTTTCGTACGATCGCGGATTCTGCGCTTATCGAGCTCGAGACTCGTCTCTCCGGCTCCTTTGCCACCGACTCCCCCGCCTTGCCGCTCGCTACCCCCGCCGGTTTCCCGCAACCGTGGCGCGAGGTAATTGAGACGTGCGATCTCCACCTGCAGACGGGCCGCTCTCGTGCGCGCGTGCCGGCTGAAAATTTCGATGATGACCCCGGTACGGTCGAGGACCGGCACGCCGGCGGCACGCTCAAGGTTTTTCAATTGAGACGGCGACAGATCACAGTCCACGATGACAATCTGCGCCCTTTCCCCAGGGCCTGGGGCCGCTTCAAGAGTGTCATCCGATTCGTCATCGTCGGATTCTTCCGGAACGTCCACATCAGCCGCCTCGTCCTTCGTCGCGGCTTTGTGACCCGACCGGCCAAACGCCAGCTCAATTTTCCCGGGGCCACCGGTCCACCGCGCCAATTCGGCGAGCTTGCCTTCTCCCAGGACTGCCGCATATCGATCGGAACTCCGCTTTTGCGTGACACGGCCCACGACCCGGTACCCGAGGGTCGTCACCAGGCGGGTGAGCTCTTGCAGCGAACTGTCCACTTCCTCGACAGTCACGCGGGGGGTGCGGATCGCCACCAGCACGGCATTCGATTGTGAGGGCTTCGACATCGCAGGCCTTTCCTTGACCACATGTTCCTAAGGGTCGTGCATCTTAACAGGAAACGTCTGGTTCAGGTCAGCCAACATCACGTCCGGAGACCGGGGATCTTGCCTCCATAACTCAGCTGGTCAGGGAAGCACTCATGACTCTGCGGCACCATCGGCGGCCGCCTGGCCGCGATGGAAGGTCGGAGACGGACGAGACCTTGAGGTGGGCTATATCGAATATGGTATAGAAGGTTGAATGCACAGTATCGAGTGATCTACACAGTTGAAGAACAGCGCGTACTGGTCGTGATCATGGACGTGACAGCCCACGATTATCGGAGGCAATGATGAAAACCAAAGACGTTCGCCCGGCAAAAGCGCGAGTGGTGGTCTCGGTAGGAGAATCCGTTCGAATTGTCCGTGAACTGCAAGGGTTCACGCAAAGCGAGCTGGCTCGAAGGACCAAAATTTCACAGTCCACAATCTCGGCCATTGAAAACGACACCATCAATCTTGGCGTCGAACGGGCAAAAACTCTGGCGCGGGTTCTCCAATGTCATCCAGCCGTCTTGGTCTTTCCCGGCTGGGACGTGACCAAGCAGACCGCAGCCTAACCCCCTGATCGGCAGTACCCGCTGACGGAACGCGGTCATGCCATACTCCCGGGGATGTCACATAGGCCAGATGTTTCGTGGGCATGAGCCCGCCGCCCATCGAGTGGGCCCGTGGCAACCTCAGCCAGCGGTCTTGGTGTCAGACAGCTTCCTCACCAGCGCTGACATTTCTTCGAGCTTGCGCGCCCCGGCGGAGAGGTCGTTCTCCAGCCGTTCGATCATGTCGAGGCAGGTCTTGACCGTGTCGACGAGCTGCGCCTGGGTCATCGTGGGAAGTTTATGTTCGAGATCGTGGCGGTTCATAGACACGACCTGTTGTTCAACTATTTATTATTAAACTTGATGGCTTGCCCCGTACAGGTGATGCTCTCCCAACAGTTGTAGGTCGTAGTCGTTCCTCTTGGAAGATCGCACTGCAAATTCATAATCCCATCTGCCCCCTGTTCCCGAGCCCAATACTTCGCCTGGCTGATCGCATCTGTCTTAGTGGCAGCAGGATCCCACGTCTTGCTCTTGCAAGAAATACCCTCGACGACATTAATGATCGCGTAGTCCTTTCCATTCAGCTGGCTCTCATTGTAGATAGGCAATCCCAGGACAGCTCGACGCTCGTCAGCAGGAAGCTGCTCAATCTTCTTGACCGGGACCAGGGGGCCGATACAACCGGTCACCATCAAAGAAATGCACACCAATACACAGTGCTTCATTGTAGGCCCAGATCCTTTGCTCAACGTCTGGCGTGGCCAAATCCTAACGTTGAGCGTTTCGCACGCTCCAATCATTTTCATCTTCCCTGCCTGGATCAATAGCTAGCTCTCTTCACATTCCATCCTCACGAAATTGGGGGATAGGAATGGCTCAAAAGTAAACCACTACCTGCAATCAGCCATCTCCCCACCTACAGCTGCGGCTGATACAGATATTTCTGAAACCCCACGAAAACCTTTCCGATCTCTTCGGGCTTGCCCAAGTCGGCCACCGCGTCGGCGATGGCGTTGTGATATTTCAGTTTGAGCAGCGGCGAGAACTTGTCTTGAGCCAGTTCTTCCACGCCGACCTTGATGTACTGCGCCAGCACGAAATCCAGAAAGGCCTGTTGTTTGCCGGTGAAATGCATAGTGATCTCCGCCCTGGCACGGGCAGCCCGTTCCTCGCGCGTGAGAGGCGTCATCGCATAGGCCACATGCGCGAGCACATCGAACAGATCGCTGCGCTCCGCATCGATGATGCGTTGCATCTCCGCCATCTGCTCGGCACCGAACCCTTTCTCAGCGAGCCCTTGAAGGAGTTTCGCGCGTGTGTCAGGTTGGCTCCAGATCGCGCGGAGTTCGGCTTCATTCTTGAAGAACTCCGGCAACTTGCCGAACAGCAACTCCAGAAATTGCTGGGCCGACATGGGCGTGCCGTCAGGATGCCAGAACGTCGTGACCATCATGTGTTGAATAGTTCGGGCTTTGCCATCGGCTAGCGTCACCTTTACCTTTTTATTGCACAGGCACGGCCTCTGGCCGCATTTCACACAAGGCTCTCGCTCGCAGACGCATGGACGCCTGCCGCACACTCCACAAGGTTGCGGTGGCCGTTTCTCGCATCGGCAGGGAGATTGTCCGCATCTTGCGCAGGGTTCTTTCGGCTCCGGCTCGATCGGTTCCCCGTCCCACTCAGGATCGTTGAAGTGGTGATGCGCCTTCACGAAATCGTAGATCGTGAAATAGTCCTTCCCGTCATACAGAGGGGGCTCCGGAAATTCGGACAGTGTGGTAAGTGGTAGCCTGGCTTCACCCACGCCACCAGCG
>WBZQ01000470.1_pt1 | contig 32222 bp, 41 predicted proteins | sample 5204251 | NCBI WGS metagenome assembly WBZQ01 (sample SAMN12412402, study PRJNA552823) | activated sludge metagenome | isolation source: activated sludge from nitrification reactor of wastewater treatment plant... | place: USA: Virginia | collected 2017-09 | reverse complement strand
TTAACAGTGCCCTCGCGCCGTCTATCTCCTCAGCATTCGTTGACCCTGCACTCACCACATTAGGTTTGACCAACAGCGACTTAAGGTTTTCCGGGAATACGTTAGAGGTGAATGTGCATGGTTTATCGTTCAACCCATCGACCTTTGCCCGAATTAATTTGACCAGCCTGAATCCCGTTCCCCTTCCTGCCGCAGTATGGTTATTCGGGGCGGGTCTCCTTGGTCTTGGTGCACTGGCAAACCGGAAACCTGCATAACTTTTCCCTATTCCTGGCTGAAAGTGGCGCGGCACTTTCGGTGCTGCTTTCGGCCAGCCTACTTACCTCCTTCCTCTGTTTCAGAAGAGGTAAGCTTTGAAACAATACTGCCAGCCGCATAAACACTACCTGTCTCTGAAACATATTTTGTAGTGAAGGGTGAACGGTTAAGAACTAGAAAGGAAAACGGTCACAGAATTGTCATTGGACTGTTGAACTATCTGGCTCTATGGTGGCGGGGTTCAACAACTAAGTGAGGTCGGTATGAGTGACGTAGCTGTGTTAGAGCCGGAAGTTGCTTTGCAGCATCCCGCACCCGTTCATAAGGAAGACTTTGCACTACTTGCCCCACAGCCAATAGTGGCGGAGATGCTTGAACAACATCTCCCGCATGACCAGCAAAAGAAAATCGCGGTGGACAATCTGAGCAGTATCAAGTTCTTGGTTGCGCCGGATGGTAAAAGCGCAATCTCCGCCGAACCACTTCCAAGCGACAAGCACAGGGAAATCCTCGAAGCCTCCTTAACTTCTATTCTCGGTGTCCGTCCAGAAGATGCGCCCTATCTGCCAGCGTCCGAAGGAATGGCAAATGCCCTCGGTCTTGCCTCTGGAAGTAATTTCGTCGAGCTGCATGGCGCGGGAACGATCAAACGGCTTGCTGAAGCCGGAGTCAAAGACTTTGCCGATGCGCTGAATATCAGCCGCACCACCCATGCGGCAAAGGTCAGGTAGGGGCGTAACTAACCTCCTCTTGTCTCTCTCAATTGTGACAGTTCCGTGACAATTAACGCCCGTTTACTGTTTTCATTTGTGCTAAGTTTTAATACTTAGTATTATGGATTCGATTATAACATGATTATTCGGGTAGCACTTTGGGCAGCAGGCAGAAGATTTACGGTGGTATTGGGGCGTTCCTGCTCTCTTTCGGAGCCGGTGGGCAAGCGTGGGCGGCGACCTATTACGTAGCCACCAATGGTAGTGATAGCAACGCAGGAAGTGAAGCAGCACCGTTTAAAACCATCGCCAGAGGTTCGAAAGCATTGAATGTGGGCGATACGCTCTATATCCGGGCTGGAACATATGCAGAAGCAATGCGTCACGGTCAAGATGGATTCGTTTTTCGTAGCGGCACATCAAAGAGCAGCATGACACGTTATGCAGCCTACCCCGGCGAGGAGAGAAGGGTTATTGTTAAGCCGCTCAATCAGATTAACCACATGGTTGATTTTGGAGGTACGTCCTTCATCGAACTTAGTGGTCTGGTACTGGACGGAACTCATGCATCCAATTATGACGCCGGATATGGTTCAAAAGGTTATGTAGTAAGTCTTCAGTATGTCAAAAATATTCGCCTTCTTAATAATGAAATTAGATACGGGAGGATGGGTATTAAACAAGGTGGAGGCAATGAAATCATTGGCAATGAGATTCATCATATGCGCGCCTATGGGATATATACTGGTGAAGACAGTGGCCTGATGGAAGGTAATATTTTTCATGATTGCGGTGCATACGCCATCCACCACTTCCAACAATATGAGACCGTCAATAACTGGGTTTTTCGCAATAATATTCTTTATAACAATGGAAGAGGATATTACTTCAGACGTGCTCCAGGTGCCATTCCAGAATTACGCAAGACAGACGCCGTTATTATCGGAAAGGGTAATGGTAATAAATTCTACAACAACCTGGTCTATAACAACCATGCAGGTATTTTAGTTGGTTACGGGTCTTCCGATGCCTTGGTCGCCAACAATACGATCTATGGAAATGAAACATGGGGGATGCAGATATCATCATCCTTTAGTGGCAGTACAAATACGCGTGTTACCAACAACATCTCTTGGGGTAATGGCGGACAGCAAATTATTGGCAATGGCACGAATACCAAACTAGAGAACAACCTGACCACCGACCCTAGGTTTGTGAATGCTGGTGGCTATGATTTTGGCGTTCAGGCTGGTTCTCCGGCGATAGATAAAGGTGTGGCGCTTGCCGAGGTGCCAACTGATTTCACTGGCAAAGCTCGCCCTGAAGGTGCTGCTTATGACATTGGCGCGTTTGAAGGCGCAGGTTCACATCCTAATCCTACTCCCAGCACAGTTGGTGGGCTTCCGGGCGGAATTGGCGGCGGTCCCGTTCTATTAGGTCCAAATGGTGAGGTTTGTTACAGCGGGTATTAGTCCTCCGGTATCCACTTTTAAGAAAAGAATGCCCCTCTGGGGTTTTTGCCAGTACCTGCCTGAAACATATAACGATAGGCTACAATCAGAACAGGGCAGCGGAAATATTTTGAACGGGTGGTGGAAACGCCACTTAAGAACGGAATATAAAAGTTGCACTGTTCGACTAAGCTCCGCCCTCGAAAGAGGACGGGGCTTTCTTTTTGAGTGCTCCTACCGGAGAGCGTTGTTCACATCTCTCTATTTCACAAACACCTGCCTTAAGCAAATAGCTCTCCATTCGGTGGTTTCTAGTATTCCCATAATTCACGGCCTCGCTTGACGAGGCTGGGTAATCAGCGTAGAAGCTGGACAGCCGAGAATTAGGAAGCCGAACTCTCTCGCACTGAATTACGCCGACACGAATTACCATCACGATTTCTTGTAGTCTGTAGCCCATGACAGGGGTTCAAGATGAAGAGTCGACCGATGCGAACTATCTCTGAAAGTTTGCTCTGCCTCTGTGTGTTAGTCACATTGTCTGGATGCAGCAAGAACTTTAATGTTCATAAATGGGTCGCCGAGTACGGAGGAGATGGAAATCCAAAGCCTAAGTTTTCCGAAACAGACCATCAGCGGCGGCTTGCTGAGCAGCGTAAGTCTGAGGAAGAAATTAAAGCGGCTTACAGGGCGAAGATGAAGGATACAGATCCGGATGCTGCCATAGGGAAAAATGATGCTGCCAAGCAAGCACAACCCGTTCCCACTATGGGTGAACTGGATAATGTCATGAAACAATTTCTATTACAGGAAACGATTCGAATGATTCAATGTCAGGGAACCAATCATGGGGCTGGCTCCCTAGCATGGGAGTATTGCGGTCGGTGAATGAGAAATTACAAGGTTGGTGAAGTTGACGTACAATAAATAGTGCTGGTGAGAACCAGCCCCATAGGGTTGTGCTGCTACAGAGTGTTGGTTGCACCTCAGCTCTTTCACAAACACTTGTTTGTGAAAGAGCTCACTGCCGCCTGCCGATAGAACGGCAAATCCAGTAAAAACCTATTGCAAAATCCCATTGCAGAATCTATCTTTCAAAACCCCCACTTGCTGATGAGTTTTGAAAGATGCTGCTCGGTTACGCCAGAGTCTCCACTGATGAACAGGACACGCACTTGCAGCGTGACGCACTGGCGCGGGCAGGGTGTGAACGTATCTATGAAGAGAAGCCTCCAGCAAAATAAATACCTGTCTAACAATCAATTGTGGAGGGAAGCATGACAACAGATATCGTTGAGTTAGAGTCGGTGATTGTTGGGATAACGCCCAATAAAGATAAAGACGCAACTGACAGTATTTGGGTTCACACCATCCGCTCGATTGTGGGCAAAGATCCAAATAAAAAAGATGACCCTACAGATGACAGCTCTAAAGACGTAACAGTTATTAATACCCGCAGGAGGCGTTTTTCTTTCCCAGACTATACTTGGACTGATGTTCGCTTAGATATAGTCCGTCTTTCGAATCACCATCTTGCATTAGAGGAAATACAGTATTCTTCTGGAGAAATTGTTTTACGTCTCTATTCCGTATTTCAATTGAGTGCTTGGAACTTTCGCGCATCGCGCTCTACGGCACCTTGGATTAACTACAGTTTATATGCTGGGAATGTTGCGATACCTGTACATGATGTCATCAGACCGTTGATGGTCTTCTCGTGTAAAGAACAGTCTTGGCGAAAAGAAGAAGGTACTGCATCGGGTCATATGGGACCTTATAGGTTCGACGATATTACAGGTGCGGGATGGGGTACTGGACAATGGAGATGCGTGAAGTGCTAATTTACAGAACAGAGTAGGTACATTCAAATACATGCGGATATAATTGCGTGTAGCAAGGCAAGTTTTCTTATCTCTTGAACTGTCGCAGATAGTTGAACACCGTGCGCTGTGACACGTTCAGCGCGTTGGCGATTTCGGGAACGGTAAGACCTTGCTTCTTTAGTTCCTGCGCCCGTTTCGGGGTGGCTTTGGTAGTTCCTGCCTGCCGCCCTTTATAGACTCCGCGCTTTCGGGCAAGGGCAATGCCGATAGCTTGCCGCTCTTTCGAGTGCTGCAATTCCATTTCGGCAATGCCAAACAGCAAGCTGGCGATCAAATGCCCGACCGTGCCGCTTAAATCTATCTGCTGGGTAATGGAAACCACCCGCACATCACGCTTGCACCAGTCGGCTAGGATATTGATGCCATCCTTGAGGTTTCTGGCGAGGCGGTCGAGCTTCCACACCACTACCGTATCTATCTCACCCTTGAATATCGCGCCTTGTAACTCCTGAAAGGCGGGACGCTGGAAGTTGGTTGCGCTGTCGCGGTCTTCAAACCAGCGGACGGATTTCAGCCCGTGCCGCTTGCGCCATGCCTCTAGCTCGGCGCGTTGGCTATCGGTCTTCTGTCCTTTGGGTGACGACACCCGTATATAAATAGCGGTACTCATGCAAAGATAGGTACACGCTATCTTGCAGCCCGTCAATAAGCCCAGAATCCACAAAAAAGAAGGGGTTTAACAGGCTAAAAACAGAAGTACCCTATTTTGCAGGGGAAGGATGCAGCAGTAGGGATAAAATTCCAACTTGCCATTCTGTTAATTTGGGTGTACATTGGGATTACAACAAAATGGAAAGGGTTTGTTATGCCGTCGGCACACACAGGTGAATCAAAAGAATTGCGCATCAATATGCGCGTGGATGCCGAGAGGAAAGCAATTATCGCACGGGCAGCACATATTCGCCATACGACGATTAGCGATTTTGTTTTAGAAAATGCCTATGATGCGGCTAGGGAAATTGTCGCCGATGAAACCCAGATTACCCTGACCAAAAAACAGTTTGCACATCTCTGCAAAGTTTTAGACACACCACCCGCTGAAAATGTGAAGAAGATGCGCAAGCTTCTCACCAGCAAAACCGTGCTCGATTAGTCAGTTGTCAAAACCTACCGTTGAACCTCTTTCCGAGCAACACGACCGCACAGGCTTTGACTGTGGCGTGAAAGCTTTGAATCGGTATCTTGCAGAATACGCCTTACAGAACCAAAGCAAGCGGTTTGTACGGAATTATGTGTGCTGCTTAGATAGGAAAATTGTAGGGTATTACGCGCTCGCCTATGGGTCAGTCAGTCAGGAACATGTCCCCAAAGCTCTAACACGCGGCATGGGGAAATATCCGGTACCAGCTCTCATCATAGGAAGGCTGGCTGTTGATAAGCACTATCAGGGGCAGGGATTTGGCAAGGCACTTCTTAAAGATGCGGTGCTACGGGCAAAACAGGCTGAGGAGATTGGGGGACTAAGGGTTATCGTTGTTCATGCTAAAGATGAGGAGGCACAACTATTTTATAGTAAATATGGTTTCATTGCCTCCCTCGATAACCCGCTGACACTTTTCTTTCCGATAGAGAGTGTGCTGTAGAGTACAGTGATTCGCAGTAACTGGTTGGGACGATGAATCTCGACAAATTCCTAAACTTATTGGCAACGATTTTTGGGGCACTCGGCTCCATGTATGTCATGGTTGGCATTATGAACATGTCACCGGACTTTATGCTCCGGCTCGCCACACCGTACTGGGATCTAAGCGTGCCGCAGATTGAAGCGTTAGCAAATCAGAAGGCTGAAAATCTTGTCGGCTTTGGATGTGTTGTTGTCTCCTTCATGCTCTCTAGCATAACTATTGCGTTCGTCCCAGACGGCAAGCTCGCATTCCAAAGCAAATGGCTACCCAGTGTGCTAGCCGTCGTGGTTGCAGTAGTTCTATATGTAATAGTTGAGTGTATCAGCGGAAATATTTCTCACCGCGAAAAGCTAGGTATAGGAAAGGTCGCTGCTTCACGGTATCTGGATACAATCATCAAAGAAATGAAAGTGAGCGACAGCGCGGATCTATCTTTCTATGCCCAACTTCTTGAACTGAAGGCAGTGTCCAACGAATCAACACGCTCCCTAGTACATCGTATCGCCGCTGAAGTGGGGAAGACATTGCCTCCCACCCTTGATTATTCGGCTATAAAACAAAACCGATGACTTCACAAAGGCGATGCCTTGACAGATTTTCAAGAGTGCGCCTAGGATAAAACATTAAGACATTTGTCAGGGAGCCACCATGCTAATGAGAGGATTAGCCGCTGCCTTCTTAATAGCCACTATAGTTGGCTGTGGTACACCCGGCGTCAATCTCACAATAACCTCCAGCCCGGACGGGGCATATATCACCTCAGAAAACCCTATAACAGGAATAGTACCCGTTGTAGCTTTCTGGGATAAAACAACGCTTGATAGCCTTAAAAGAGATGGGAATGGATGCCTTCTTCTTAAAGGATTTACGGCAACATGGGTCAGTGGAGCAGTTACCTCCGTGCCGATTATTCGTCATTGTGACAAGAGCACTGACGGCAATTTCAACTTTGTCATGGCGCGTGATATGAATGTGCCCGGTTTAGATAAAGACCTCCAGTTTGCCCTCCAAGTTGAGAATGCACGAGTTCAAAAACAACAAGCGGATGCAGCGCAAGCAATGGCGTATTCGGCAATGTGGTCAGCGGCAAGGGCAAACCAGCCCACATATAAATCAACGCAACAATCAATTAACTGCACCACCTATGGTTCCGGCAGTGGTCTATATACAAATTGCCGATGAACCGTGAAATACCCCGCTAAGATCTTAAGTCCTAGCGGGATTTTTCTACATCTCCATGTCCATATCAGAATTGTCTTTCAGCTCGGGGAAGCTGCTTAAATCCTCTTCTATTTCTTCCCAACTGATGGGCTGCGTCTCGGCTTCAAGCTGTTCAGCAATTTCGGGGTGTTCCTTCAGGAGTTCCTGATAGTGCACTTCGCCTGCTTCCTCACTGGCTTGCTGGACAAAGTTTTCAATCTCTTCCAGCGAAAACTGACTTTTGCCCGTGGCTTTCATCGTCTGCAATACGCCTTGCATCTCGCCGAGCAACCAAGGATGACTCATAGCGTTCCCCTCCTTGTAAAGAACACCCCGCCAGGGCGTAAGCCCTAGCAGGGGATCGTTGTTAGCGTTCCATGTCCTGACTCGGTGCGGGTGGTTCTATCATCCCCATATCCTGCTGCATCAATTCCTGATAGCTGGCAGGGGCTTCCACCTGCGTGGGTTCGTGCGAGCTAGCGGCTTGTACGGGCATTTCCATAGCTGGTTCAGCGTTCCAGATTTCAGCGGATGAAACACCCCAATCAGGTGCATTCGTCACATTAATAATGTTGCTGTTTGGTTCTTGGTAGGCTCCTGTGCTCGGAGCTTCAATCGCCGGGGCTTCCGCCTGTGGCAACTCAATCGGGTCAGTCGTGGGTCTGCCATACACTGCTGTTTCAAACTCCCCGCGAATGTTATCGACCGCAGAGGCTAAACCTTCCGAGAAACCATCAAAAATACCCATGATTTAGTGTCTCCTTTCAATGCGATGAATGGAAGAACGGTTCTCCGGCTTGCTCACCTGCACGTCATACCTGAAAGGATCTAAATGGCGGCGTCGGTCTTTCCACCACCACCACACAGGGAGACCGACAAGCACAGTGACGATGCTGTAAATAATAAGGTCAGTAAAGCCCATGATGTTTGCTCCTTTCGTGGGTGTAGAACGCGACAAAGGGAAGGGATGCCAGCCACCCCACAATCACCAGAGCGGTTACATAATGGTGTGGCTGCTCCATGAAACTGTGGCGCGACAGCCAGAACAGCACATAGGTAAAGGTTGCCAGAGCGGAGGCAATCCCCGTCATATATTTGCTTGTTGAATACATGGCTTGAGTCTCCTTTCAGGGTTATGAGTTGACCGCCTTTTGAACAGTGGATGCTTTTGCCGAAGGTCGCACTGCACTGGCTTTGAGCAACTTCTGACAATAATCAGGAAGTTCCAACGCTTCAGATGGTGTGCGGGTGGGAATCGGGAGCGGGCAGGACACATACAATTTATGGGTTGTGTCCGGCTTCTTCACAAAATAGGGTTTGATGGTGACGTAGGCAGCTCCCGCCAGAAGGCTGACCCCGCCCACTCCTGCTGCTGCCGCCTTGTAGCTCGCGGGTTGTGGCTCTGGCGCGTTCTTCCAGTAATGAAACCCGGCGTAGAGGAGTGCCGCCACGACCAGCACTAGAAAGAAGATTTGATAGACGGTCTGCCGCCGCCAGCGTTCCTCCGGGCTGATAGCGGATTTTCGGTAGAGAGCCTGCTCTCTTTCAAAAAAATAGGTAGTTGGAAAGGAGTTGATATAGGCAAAGGCGAACACCGCGCCCAGAATCACAAAGGCAATTTGCTGGTCTTCGGTAAAATTCTCCCAGCTTCCGCCTTGCGAAAACCAGAGCCACAGCCCAAGACCAAGCCAAATTGGAAGAGTAAAGCGGGAGGCAAAAATCCACTGTAGGGGTGTAGGACGCATGATCGAACCTCCTTATTGCTGGATGAAATTTGCCAAAAGTACGTTGCTGCTCGTGCCCGGTATCGGCTCTTCAAACTGCGCTCCGGCACGGAACCACACACCCGACACTTCAAAATTATTCTTTGGTGCGCCTGTCTTCAGTGAAGTCGCAAAATAGTTGGCTTCCAACATGGAAGCCTCATATTCCTGTTCACTCGTGCCTGTGTTAGTGCCTTCGCTCTTATGCCAGCCCTCATTGGTGGAAGCTTGGCTCCCGCCCCGGTTGGTATTCATCCCGGTGGTGATACCCTGAGTCTGCGTCTTGCGGATTTTTAAGCCCTTGCCGATAAGTTCGCTCGCCCATTTATTGCTGCGTGGGCAGCTATTCAAGAAGAACAGCTTGGTTAAGAATTTTCCGGTGAGTCCATCTACAAAATCGCTTTTGTCCTTTCCGATCTGCGCGTAGAGCGTGGGCAGTGATTGGCTCATCGCGATGACGGCGCAACGTGAACCCCGGCAGGTACTGAGGAAGGTGTCCCAATAAGGAGTTACAAAATACTGGCACTCATCGCCGTAAAGAAAGACAGGGCGCTCAGAAAATTGTTCCGCCAGTCCATTGCGCGATTCCACAGCCCGCATCCACAGGAACTGGAATAGTTGCTGGGCTACAATCGCATCTTCATTCATGGTGAGGACGGGTAACGCCATCACGATAATTTTTCCCGCAAAGGCCATTTCCGGAACGATGGTCGTTTCATCACAAAAGCATTTCCTGAGCATCCCCGTTGCAAAACGGTTGAGGCTGCTGGTGACGTGAATCAGGATGGATGAGCGGGTTTTTTCAGCAAGGGCGGTGTACTGCAACGCCCAATAGTTGTTCACCGCTTTCTTCACATCGGCGGGAACTTCGCACACTGGCTCAGTATCAAATTGCTTCAGGGTGCGGAAGGCAAAACTCTTTTCTACATGCAGCAATTCTTCGGGCGTGGTGGGGCGTTTGGTCGGGGCAGTCGTCACAAACCGGACAATATCTTCAACGGTGACATTGCCCTTTGCTCCATACAGCGCAGAAATCGCATAGAGCAACATCTGCCTACTGGTGTTTTTCCAAAACTGCTCCCCTTCCCGCCCTGCCCCTTGCCCTGCGGCTTTCTCCGCCGCGTCCAGTACCCGCATGATGCAATCAGTGACCGAGTTTGCTCCCTGTACCCCTTTTCGGGAAAACTCATAGGCGATGAAGTTACAGCCCTCTTTCTCATTGAACAGCACAAGGTCATCCTCCCTGCCGTGCTGCTTTGCGTAGGATTGCCACAGCGCAGTTTCTTCGGGCTTCGCTACCATTACTAACCCTCCCGCACCGGAGCGCAACATTGCGCCAGCGATTGCCCGACCCGCTCCTGATGTTTTTCCACTACCAATTCCACCGAGTACAAAAACTCCCTCATAGGCAGTGCGTAGGCTGAACACGTCTTTGGTATTGAGTTTTAAAAGGGTTGCGTCCATATCGCGAATAAAGTCGGTCGTCATGGTGTCCGTGCCTTTCTGGAAACCCCTCACCAGGGCGAAGCCCTAGTAAGGGGGTTTCCTTCGTGCTGTTACTGCTTGCGCTTGAAGAGTCCGAGGAAACCCGCCGGAAGGTAGAGGGCAGCCGGAATATTTGTTGGCAGGGCAACCAAGACCGCGAGCATCGATCCCTTCACGAATGCCGCATCATGGTCATCACCGAAAAAGCGTCGCTGTCCCAAATAGGAGAGATAGCCAACGAGCGCCCCGACCGGAAGAGAAAACACCAAACCGATTCCGGTTAAGTCGGAACCGAACAGCATGGTGTCACAACCGAGCGTGAAGAACGCCACCAGCGGCGACAGACCGAACCGTTGTGCGAATCCTCCGGCGGGATGCTGATAACTTGGAATGGTCGGAATTGGGTTCCTCATGATGAATCTCCTTTTTGTGATTCTCCCCCCGCCTGTGAAAGCGGGGAGGAATCATTTGCGGAATTCACTAACGAGATGATTGCGGAGAAGGCTGCGAAGACTTTTCCCACAGGTACGCGTCTGCACAACCGTATAGCCCTGCCAGTGCAGCGGCTTTCATGGCAGCAATTGCGGCGGCTGTCGCCGTCCCCGCCGTTGCTGCCGTCACCGGAAAACCAAAGGCAGCATCCAAAATCAAAAGCCCACCCGCAACCACTCCTGCGGTAATTGCGGCTTTGGCGCCCGACTCCACGCATCCCGCATAGCTTGGTTGCGCGGAAATCATCAGAATGGCAAAAACGAAAAGGAGGGACATGGCAATGAGTTTGACCTTCGAAAGATAGTGGTGAGCGGGATAGGACGTGGCGGAGTTGCTTACCTGAACGTTGAAAGTGTTCATGGCCGACCTCCATATGTTTAACTGTGTATACACGTGTTGTTGTGTGTATACACGTTGCCTCTACTAGATGTCAATGGAGGATAACGGATAAAAATGGATATTAACGGGAACGGCGGCTTGAAAGGTCTATGGCGAGCTTACTGATAGTCTTTTGAAGAGCGCGGGTTTGTTCAACGGCTTCCGCAACATTCACTGATGTGTCATGGTTAGCGGGAGCATCAATCGTCCGCTGTAAAAGCGAGGTCATGAATTCGTTAAAAGAATCACAGCCGGACTGCTCATATTTCTCATGGAGGGCTTGCCGTAATTGAGGCGGAACATGGGCAGTGACAGGAACTAAACCCCTCCGTGATGGGCTGACATAGCCGCGTTTCAGCTTCTCGGTGTGCGGCTGTGGAGGTGTTTGGATCATAGGTAATAAATGTCTGTTCTTTTGTATTTTTCCAAAAACTTTGTCATAGAATTTTTTATAGCCTTCATAGGATTGTAGCTTCTTTGCGACATCTGGCAAGGAGCGGGCTTCGAGTTGCTTGACGGCTTCGGCGGCGATGATAGCTGTAACTAACGCTTTGTCGGAGGGGCTAGTTATTTCACGTTCACGCGAGGCAGACATCAGCAGAAACCCTTGCAATTGCTAGGAATTCTTAAAGACTACCCTTCATACATAATGTATACACGAGGTATTGTCAAGGGATTATGATGAAATCTTCATGACTTTCTAATGACATTCTAATCTTTGAACGCATAAGATGCAGGGTTTTCACTGCCTTTTAAGCTTCCTGCTTTTCCCGTTTCACTTCCGCCTTCGTTCCCCGCTCCAGCTTCTTCGCTGGCTGCGGATCGGGTGTGGTTACTTCCACTGATTCAATAAACGGCGCGGTGTTGTCGTCCGGCGGGAGAAACAACTCCGGCGAATACTGGGTGATAGTGTCACAGGTTCGCATTTTTAAGGCGGTCGCAATCGGTTTTAAGTTCCTGCCCGAGATGCGGATAAAGGCAGAGCTGGTCATCACCGATAAAAAATCCGCCTCCGGTGCGTTCACCACCATTTGCACGAGGTTCTGGTAGAAGAATGAATATTCAAGGCGCGGCGACTGGCTCACGATGGTGAAAGCATAGACCTTGTCCTTGTTGGAGAATGCTTCATAGGACGGCTTGTCTGTGGGTTGTTCCTTCTTCGATGGCTTCAGCTCGTGAATAGTGGCAGAGGGCTTCGCCTCCCCTTCCCCTATGCCCCATAGTTTAGTTATCCCGTCCGCATCATCGCTCATAACTCTATCTCCGGTTCGCGTTCTTTTTCTTCCGTGCGTTTCGGTTCGCCTGTCCGCGTGACAAACTCCGACCATGATTCATGCGGCTGTTTGTTCGGCGGGTGGTGATGCACTTCAGGAATCGCCGCATGTTGTTCTTCCAGCGATTCATAGCCGCGCTGTAACGAGTCGTTAAAATTGTGCGTACCGAGATGGGGCAGTTGCCAGCCTTGCCGTGCGAGCAAGGCTTCTTGCTGGTCGCTAAATTCCTGCGCCGTCGAATGGGCTAACTCATACTGTTGAATCGCGTATTTCTCCAGCACAGCCAGCTTGGGATTGTGTGAAGGCTCCAGTGTATCGCCCATCACCTGCTGCGCCTGTTCCTGCGGTAGTATCAGCGCATCACTGCTGCCGCTATTCTCCGCCTCCCCTTCCTTTGCCTTCATCCACGCGCTGGCTTCCTTCGCATCCATGAGGCTGTCACGGTCAAGGTCGCCCATCTTGGCGCGAATGTCGGCGGCTTTGGCGCTATCGACCCTCCGAGCCAAAGAATGAATGTCCCCTTCCTGGTCTATCAGGATAAAATCCCGGCGGTCGCCTTTCGCCAGCAGATACCCCTTCTCCTCGATGGCGGCTTGGAACGCTCTGCCCGAATCCGACTGTTGCCACAGGGCGGTGATCTCCGCCTTCATCTCTTTCGGGTCGATGCCGCTTTCCTGCGCCCGGAAGGTTTCCCAATCCTTGAAGCGGTCGCGCTCCGGCGCGGGTGGGACACGGGTTGGTTCGTGGTCAAAAAGCTGTTCAAGCTCGCGGGAAGTCTCGGTGTGAGCTAGATAATTAAACGAGTCACTGACCGTCGTCATGGTGTCAGGGTTCACTCGTGAAAAAATGACGTGTTGATGCGTTCTGCCGTTCTTTTCGTGTTCCACGATAAAACGGGCATGTCCCTCCAATCCTAATTTCTTTTCCAGCGTATCAACGGCAATCGTCCATTGCTCCGGCGTGAGGTGTTCATCTTCTCGCGGATTCAGATTCGCATGATAAAAATAATTCTTCGCGCCTGTCCCTGCCGCGATCATCCGCATTTCTAAAAACGCTTCCTTCACGTCCTGCGCCATCAGCCCACGAATTTCTTTCACCTCAACCCGTTCGTTATCCTCTTTCATCAAGTGCTTGCTGAAAAATGCGCCGTTGCTGCGGGAATGTCCGTTGATGACCATGCTTAAGTGTTCCCGTTCATCAGCCGGATAGCCCGCTGGCTAACTTCCCGCAAGCTCGCCAGAGCGTCGCGGATTTCAGCCACAAGGGGAGCGTTCCCTTGATTGATGCCCCGGGCTATTTGGTTCATGTTGTTCCCGACCCGTCCAATATCACTGAGCAGTCGGCTTAAGCCCTGCATCTCGATGCTCGGTCGGCGCTTGGCGCGGGTAGTCGGTTTCTCTTCTCTGGGTGTGTCCAGTGAACGGCTGCGGATATACGAGCCAACGGTCAGCCCTTCCTGGTCGGCGAAGGCTTTGAGTTCGGCATACTCCGTTTCTAAAATCCGTATCTGGAAGCGGCGTTGTCGCTGTCGGGTCTCGCTCCGTTTCGTTGCCTTCCCTGCCGCTTGCTCCATCGACTTCTCTCCCTGCTGGGGGATGCAATGGGGGCTGAAACCCCCTTGCCAAGCGTGTGGTCATCTGCCGTAGGCGGTCATGACCACACATGGCTTGCCAAATAAATATGATGACACTTATACGCCATAAAGTCGCCGATGGCAACCGGGTAATTCCGCCAGCTCAAGAGGTTAAGAGAGGCAAGGAAATCACAGTGAATTGGTTAACAGCGGCAACGAAGTCATGAAGAAAAAGTAACCGGAAATCGAAGTCAGTCAGGCAACTGAGTCGTGGAGTTTTTCGCAGCTTGACGGGTCGAAGGTTGAAGACTACAACCAGAATCCTACGGTGACGGGTAACGCTGGACTCCGTAGCTCAGGGTGATAGGGCGGGGCTGGTTTCTAGGGCTGTGTCACCGTCCTTTCCCTGCCTTAAGCTTACGGGAAAGGCGCTGCCTCCCCCGATCCCCCTCCGAACATGTTTTGATTCTAGGGTGATGGAAGGAATGAATCCCAGAATGGACAGGAAACCAGTAGAGCGCAACTAGACCAAGCAGTCTGGAGGTCTCAATATGTACGCCGAAATTAACACTGCCTTCCAAAGTGCAAAAGCAGTCATTGCCCTTATCAAGGCAACGAAGGAACTCTCCAGTTCTACCGAACTTGTGACCGCTATGAACGACGTGCATATGAAACTCAGTGATGCTATTGCGTCCGCATTAGCCAGTCAGGAGAAACAGGCAGCTCTCGCCGAGCAGGTGCATACCCTTCAAGCGCAACTGAGGGAAGTAGAAGACTGGAAACAGGAAATGAAACGCTATCAGCTTATTGAATTTCCCGACACCAAGGCTCTTGCCCTTAAATTAAAAGCAGACATGGCAAATGGTGAGCCTATGCACTATTTGTGTAGAGCCTGCGCGGAGAGGAAAAAGAAGACTACCTTGCAGCCTATCGCCACTTATCTCCATTGTCCTGAGTGCCAATCAAACATAGACGCAGCAATTCACCCTCCTAAACCCGCAAGAACCCAAATATACGGTGGGAGTGAGTCATGGATGGAGTAGCCGTTATTTTTTCGCACGGTCACGCCGCCAGCGGCAAAGTGACGGTGGTTTCCCAACTGGACACGGTGCGCCCCGCACGGTGTCACCGTTCTTCGGGTTTCGGTAAGATGGGTGTGATTTTCACGAGGAGTTCCTTGCAGTAGTATTCAATCATCGACGCTTCATCCGGCGTAAGTGGACGACCGAGCGTCACGCTGGAAAGAATATCTTCACAGAGCAGGGAGAAGGTTTTGACTTCCTGAGCCAGCTTCATAGAACCCCCCTTTCCGTGGCACGGGTGATTCCACGTAATTTCTGCAGGGGCACATTGTGGCACAAGTTGTGACGGAACTAATACCACGCAAAGGCACGATTGTCCCAAAACGATTTAAAGAGGCATACAGGGGGTAGAAAAAATTTTTGATGGTCTACCCTACCTTTACCCTGTTTCGTTGCTCCTGTGCCTTCCTATGAAGAAACTCGCAGGGTCTTGAGTGGGTGTGACCTATCCCCTCCCCGCCCTCATACCCATTCTGAATGCAATCTTCTTCTTTCCCCTTGTCCGGTCGGATATGGGTTTAAAGAACAAAGCTTTCTTCCAATGCCCCGCTTGGGGCTTGCTGGAAGAAAGCAATCCGGTCTGAGTTTCTACTCCCTTCTTTCCGTAATCCGAGGAGAGATAGAAAAGTTTTCCACAGTTCGGAACGAATAAACTATAGGGTTTTATTAAAGGTCTATATTAAAGGGACGGTGTGGTAAATCAGCGCACCCCGGTGTGGTAAATCAGCGTCCATCCGGTGTGGTAAATCAGCGTGGATAACTCTCTTATTCACAGCTTAATTGTGGAAAAAACGGCTTATAACCTAGGTTTTTTGAGTATTGGTGTGGTAAATCAGCGTGGTGCTTTTACTTATTTGTGTGATATGGCTGGTGAGCTGGTAGATAGGATGGTTAAGCCGCCATTTTTATCAGTAAAATGCAGGGTCGGCATGAGAGGTTGGATTTTTTTAAGAGCTAATCGGCAGTTCCGAGCAAAATCTTTTACCCCGTCGTTTTTATCCTCTCGGTTGTAATTTGCCCCTAATTGTTCCGACAACGCGCGCCACGGAATAAACCGCGCCTTTCCGTTTTTCTCCGCTCTATAGGCTTCATAGCAACAAAGGGCATAAAGGTCTAATGCGAGGGGGCTATTCTTCAGCTCTTTCAAAGCTTCGGTGTGAACGGGAATTGGGGCGGCAGTAATCGCACTATAAAATTCAGGGGTTAGGTCAATGTAACTTTTCCATAACGCCCCCTGCTCTGGCTGTTTTGCACTCCACCAAAAAACGCGGTGATTGGAAATCTTAATATCAAACTCTTCTTGCCCGTACCCCGCTTTATCATCTAACGGAAGGCAGAAGGTCACAGTTGCCGAAAACAGGCGGCGCATTTGTTCATGTAGCCTATGGGCATCGCTTCTCTTCCCTCCCCTGCTTGGATCAAGCCCTACCTGTCGCATGAAAGCCGCAAGACTGTCACCCAGTTCTAGGCGTGACTTCTTGGTGCGGACAGCTTCGGTGGTTATCCAAAACAACAACAGTCGTGGAATGACACCATAGGGCAAGCCATAACTCTCGCCAGTGCGGAAGTTAAATCCTGCCTGAATGCCAAGAGCAGTGTTGCCGTTAGTGCGATACCAGACATGTGTTTTAGGGTCTCGATGCGGAAGGGTAACTTGTACGAATTGTCGAGCTAGAAATTTTGCATCTTTTGCAGTCGTAGGAGTAAGGGAAATCTCCACCGCTGTATTGATGAGCCTAGCTTGTCGCTTTGTAAGCTGTTGATTTGATTTAGTTTCTGACATACATACTTCGTTAAATACCTAAATGCGTAATTAGGTAGGTATACACTTACCTCTATGTGGATTTATGCAAGTAGCTCGTCAGCAGTTCTCTAACTAACTGCGACATGCTGCGCCCCTCTTCCGCACAACGGATTTTGGTTTGTTTCAGAAGAGTGCGCGGCAGATTAAAGTTCACTTTGACGTTGCCGTCAACTCCCGATACGTCCTGTATAAGTTTGTCTTTGGTGGTTTGGGCTTTGCTGGGACGTTTAATAGATAGGTCGCTCATATGTGTATTTACCTCTTTACGTAATTAGTTATTTGCGCATTTAATTATTTCTTCCGTTACTGCTTCCAGTTCAGCGATGGCTTCGGCATTTTTGGAATCAATGACTGATTCACCTCTGCTGGCGGTTTGGGCGTAAATCTGCCGTTGAGTGATGGGAGTGCTCAGGACAGGAAGTTGATATTCGGCGAGGGCGGCTTGAATTTCTCGCCCTAACTTCGTTCCATCTATCGCGCGGCTTATGACAAAGGCAGCTTTTGGCTTTCCATCGGTGATGCTTTGACGGGTCTTAATGAGGTCAACGAGGTCGGAGGCAGCCCAGAGGTCATAGGGTGAGGGCTGCACGGGAATTAAAACCAAGTCAGCGGATTTCACTGCGGTGGCAATAATATCTTCCAGCTTCGCGGCTCCATCCACCACCACATAATCATAAGAAGTTGCCACGCTGGTTAAGCTTTTAAAGTTATTTGGGCGGTCGAGGGCGATGCAGGGAAGGGGATTATCTTCTTTCGCTGCATGCCAGTCCCGTGCGCTTGCTTGGGCGTGGTCTGTGTCCACGAGTAGCACTTTGTTGCCGCGTTTCTGGAGTGACCGCGCTAGGTTGGTGCTGATAGTGGTCTTGCCACATCCGCCTTTTGAGTTGAGAACCGCTATTATGGTCATACTTACCTCTTTGTGGATTTCTATAATGATGGAAGTAAGCAATAGACTATTTATGGATTTAAGTAAAGAGGTAATTAGAGAACGATGGAAAGAAAACCCGCAAGGCTGGGGTAGCCCTGCGGGTCTGGCGAGTCAATACTCGCTCGTGAGCATGATGACGTTGTCCGTGAAATAGAGCTTCACTTCCGGCAGCGGGAAATCTGTAAAAGGTATGGACTCGCTGTAGACGATGCGCTTATTGCCGTCATCACAGGTGAGCAGGGCAGTGGAGTCAGGATTCACCTTCAGCGTCCACACCTGAAACTCTTCCGCTTTCACCGCTTTGACATGTGCCTGTGCGATAGCGATGCTATCGAGTAGCCAGTAAGCCCCGCCCTGTTCGGCGAGATATTGCGCCCCATCGGTATAAAGCACCTTCCGGTTCAGCCCGTGACGATACCAATTCTCCGAACCAGAAAATTGATGAAGTGCCTCAGCGGTTAGGGTTTTCGTGTTGCTCATATATGCCTCCTTATAAATTGTTACCCCCACGGCGGGGGCGACAGAGGCAACAAGCCGCCGGACAAGCCTTAGCTGTCATAGCTTTTTGGGGGCGACCTTCAGGGGGAACCGAAAAGCGTCATTGACAGCTAGGCGCGGTGGCTTAAGTGCCGATACCCCGCCCGCTGGGGGTACGTTCCTTTGGAGGCAGGCAACACAAAACCCGTAGGCGCGAAGAATCAGCAATGGTCATCTGGCGGAATCGGGGAGGGGAGCTTGCACCTTGAACCGGGCATTGCTTTAACTGCGGAGGTGTTGAGCTGGTCGGGTGCTCGTGCTGCCTAGTCATGGTAGGAAGGCGGAAGTAGCACGGTCGCGGAGCATCCTGCATAGCGACGGTGCGCCTGTGTCTTCCGCACGGCAGCAGATGCGGTGCGGTCTTTCCTCTCCTAATTGGCGTGGGCTATGGGCAGTTCATCCCAGCGGGTCGTGTAAGCTGGGGAGCAGTGGTTAAAGCTTGCCTTCCACTCTTTAGCAATCCCGCTTGAGGCATATTGCAGCGTTCCCGAGCCGAAGCGGTGGTTGATAGCGTCCAGCGTTGCCATGAGTGTTTTAGCGCGGCTTCTGTCGGCAGTATCGAAGAGGCTGGTTTGTATCTGGCTGGCGGGAACGAGGGACAGGAACATCACACCCGCTTTCTTATAGGCGAATCCATCGCGCCAGATTTTGCGGATACCGGAAAGGGCGGCGGCAATCAGTTCAGGGGTTGAGTCGGTGGCAACCGGAAGGGTGAAGGTGAGGGCGTTGCTATATTGCGCCGTGTCCTTGAACTGGTTGGTGTGCAGGAACACCGATAAGCTACTCACCGAGAGTTTTTCCCGCCGCAGTTTCTCAGCGGCGCGGCTTGTGTAGCTGGAAACCGCTTCTTCCATTTCATGAAGCTTGGTGATGGCTCTGCCAAACGAGCGGGAACAGGTAATGCCTTTCTTGGGTGATGGGCATTGTTCCAATTCGAGACAGGATGCCCCGCGCAGTTCCATCACGAGGCGGAGTCCCACAACTCCCATATGCTTCCTGATGAACTGGTCGGAAGCCTCACTCAGTTGGAGGGCGGTCATGATGCCGTGGCTGTGAAGGAAGTTAGTGTGCGCCCTGCCGATTCCCCAGACATCGGCGACTTCGGTTTTAGCAAGGATGCTTTCGCGGTCGGCGCCCATCAGGTCGAACACTCCGCTTTCGTTTTTCTTGGCGATATCCCCGGCGATTTTTGCAAGGGTCTTGGTCGGCGCAATCCCCACAGAAACCGGAATGCCCGTATCCTGCTTCACACGGGCGCGAATCAGCCTTCCATAGTCACAGAGGTTGCGGCTGGCAAAACCACAGAGGCTCAGGAACGCTTCATCGATGGAGTAGATTTCCAAGTCGGGGCAGAGCGTTTCCAGCGTATCCATCACCCGCTGGCTCATATCGCCATACAGCGTATAGTTCGATGAGAACACGGCTATCTGATGTTTCTTGATGAGCTGGCGAATCTGGAACTCCGGGATGCCCATCGGGATTCCCAGAGCCTTGGCTTCGTTGCTGCGTGCCACCACACACCCGTCATTGTTGGACAGCACCACCACCGGGCGGTTATTGAGTTTCGGGTTAAACACCCGCTCACAGGAGGCATAGAAGTTATTGCAATCGACGAGGGCAAAGATGGAAGGGGAGGGCATGGCTAGAGCGCGTGGATGACACTGGTCACCACGCCCCAGATTTCGAAGGACTGTCCTTCGGCAATCTCAATCGGCTGGTACTGCGGATTTTCCGGCAGGAGGCGGATGACACCATCACGCTTATACAGCCGCTTCACCGTTAAATCGCCATCCAGCACCGCAACCACCACATTGCCGTTTTTAGCTTCAAGGGAACGGTCAACTACCAGCAAGTCGCCACAGTGGATACCCGCACCCAGCATTGAATCACCGGACACGCGCACATAGAAGGTTGCCGCCGGGTGTTTGACCAGATGCTTGTTAATATCGAGCTTGCCTTCAATATAGTCGTCAGCCGGGGAAGGAAAGCCAGCCGGGAGCCGCCCGAGGAAAATAGGAAGCCTGTAGCGGGTGGAAAAATCCGGTGCGTATATGGCGGCAGTGTTCATATTGTTCACTCTATCCTAAATAGGGACGGGTTCAAGTAATTCCGGTCGGTTGTTCTTCGGGCTATTCACCATCCGGCTCACCGGGTAGCTGTAGAGTTCCTCCTGCACCGGAGCGGCGAGCAATTCTTTGAGGGCGGTATCCGGCGACGTTGGGTCAAGCCAGCTATCATAAGCAGAGGCGGGAAGGATGACGGGCATCCGGTTATGAATCTCGCTCATCAGCGCATTTGGTTCGGTGGTGATAATGGTGCAGGATTCTATCGGGTCTGCTGATTCAGGTTTCCAGTATTCCCACAGTCCGGCAAAAGCAAACGGAGTATTGTCCTTCCTGCCTATCCACATCGGTTGTTTGTGCCCGCGCACCATCTTCCACTCATAGAACCCATCCGCCACAATCAGGCAGCGGCGTTTCTTGAAGGCGGAACGGAAAGCGGGTTTTTCGTGGGCGGTTTCCGCCTTGGCGTTGATGCAGTGGTTGCCTATCTTGGTGTCTTTTGCCCACACCGGAATCAAACCCCAGCGCAGCAGGACGCCTTCGCGCTCGCCTGACTCCGCCTCGCGGCGGATCGCCAGCACCTGTTCACTGGGCGCGACGTTGTAATTAGGTTTAAACAGCGGTGGCAGCTTCTTCAGCTTGAACTGCTTGGCTACTGCCTCTGGCGTTGCCCTCTGGGTGTACCTGCCGCACATACTGACCTGTTCCTTGTTTGTGGGAGCGGTAGTCTACTCGTGGGGCAAAGTCTGTTCAAGATAAGAACCAGCCCTGAATCAGGAGGAAAATGGCTCTGGCGGGTTGGTCTACATCAACTAAGAGATGAAGAAGCCTTAAGCAACGCCATCACCGAACTGTCATTTGACAGGGAAGGGAATAAGGCTGCTGAATGCTGTTTCACAAGTGATAACTTCTGCCTCATAGCTCTAAAAATTAATACCGAATTAAATACTTGAATGCTAGCATAGATACGCAGGTAAGGATTGCTACATTCATTGCTTATTACCATCCATTTAATTTGGAAGGAGACCCATGAAGATTCTGGCGATAGCGGCAGTTGTGTTCTGTGCACTAGCTCAGGTCAGTGAAGCAGCACTTATCGGAACAGAACTGGGGTTTCAAGGTGTCTATCAAGTCAACTCAACTAGCCCAGTATCTACACTGACCAGCCTCAACACGGTGACAGTGAAAGAACCCGGTATAGAAATTCCAAGTGTTAAGGCTCTAGAGGTGAGCAACCCTAGCGGGTTATCACTGGTCGATGTTTCGATTAATGCCGGTAATGACTTTCTCGACATAGGTTTTGCTAATGCTGGATTCTCGCGATTCGCCTCCGGTTTTCGTAATTCGTACATATTTACCTTTAACAGTGCCCTCGCGCCGTCTATCTCCTCAGCATTCGTTGACCCTGCACTCACCACATTAGGTTTGACCAACAGCGACTTAAGATTTTCCGGGAATACGTTAGAGGTGAATGTGCATGGTTTATCGTTCAACCCATCGACCTTTGCCCGAATTAATTTGACCAGCCTGAATCCCGTTCCCCTTCCTGCCGCAGTATGGTTATTCGGGGCGGGTCTCCTTGGCCTTGGAGCAATGGCAAATCGGAATCGTGCCTAACGTTTCGCCAGCCCATTGGCCGAAAGTGGCGCGGCACTTTCGGTAATGCTTTCGGCCAGCCTACTTACCTCCTTCCTCTGTTTCAGAAGAGGTCGACTAAGCTCCGCCCTCGAAAGAGGACGGGGCTTTCTTTTTAATGCTACTACCGCAGTTCGTTGTTTGCATTTTAGCTCTTTCGCTAACACCTGCCTTGATCAAATAGCACTCCATTCTGTGGCTTTCAGTATTCCCACAATTCTCGGCCTCGCTTGACGAGATAGGGCAATCAGCGTAGAAGCTGGGCAGCCGAGAATTAGGAAGACGAATTCTCCTGCACTGAAGTAAGCCGGTACGTATTACAATTGCGATTTCATGTAGTCCGTAACTTAGAAGTGAGGCTCAACATGAAGTGTTGTTCCATGCGAACTGTAGGCGCAAGTTTGTTCTGCCTCTGTATATTAATAGGATTGTCTGGATGCATTGATATTTTATTGACTCCCGAGCTCCGCGCATGGAAGAAGCAGCAAGAAGAGCAGATGCGCCAGGTCACCGAAGCACAACAACAGCAACAGGCTCAGAAGCTTGAACAGGAGAAAAGGAAAGCTGCTGAAACGGCGCAGATATCTGGCACAAGGCAAGATAAACCTTCTACTGTCAAAGCGCATGAATCTGAGAAAACGGAATCAGTTGGGCAGGGGAAGGATATAAAGAATGAGATTTCCGAAGAGAAAAGTGAACCGGATGATCTGCCACGCCAATTGAATTTTTGCTGCTTCCGGCATTGTTCCTGCACTGTATTTCTCTTGAATGGCCGAAATTTGGCTCTGTAATTCCTCATATTCATTCTGCAGCTCGTTGTTAAGGTTTGTCCCTCTCGCATATTCGTTGATCACAGACTGCTTCCTATGAGCCACTGATCGATGCTCATTCAGGCGACCGAAAAATTCCTTTGTAATCTTTTCCGACTCATGCTCCTCTAACCTCGGAATAGGTTGAGAGTTGGAGTCGCGAGATTGTGCCGATGCTACATTGGACAATCCCCAAATCAGTATCATGAAGGCAAGTGCGATTAGCCGAGCCGTGGCTTTGGTTAGCATGATGACGATCCCCCTTAAGTATGTGCTTATGGTATGAAACGTAAGAAAATACGTTGAATAATCTAGCCTGTAGCTCAATAGTATTCAACCGGCAGTATACGCGGGCGTGCTAACTCGCCGGATTAAGTCCGAAGAGTTATTTGGACGAGAGATTGCCTGTTTGAGGCGAAAGACTGGATCTCTTTAGGAGGAATTAGCGCTCAGAGCTGAAGTCGACCAGACCTATATTGGTCAGATTGAACGAGGACTGAAATCGCTATGCCAAATTATCTGACGGCATTTGGGGAAACATACTACTCAACCGAGAACTCGTCCATGCTTGGTAGAAAATACAGATTGTTACCGATGCTGATGGCGGCGTTTAATTTGGCATGGTTCCCACTGCACCGTGGATTGGTGCTCCCCTTATCAGGCAACAGTCGCAACAGAGCAGGTATCTTTTATCACTGAGATAGGGCATCTTCATATCGTATCAAGAGCGAGCTTTATCCTTTGGAAGACATTCCATCTTCGTTGACGCTCTTGCGAATAGACAGAATATAACGATGAAAACAATGTGCAAACTCCATTCGCTGCCGACGGAGACGCCGAGGGAGCGAATTTCCATAGTTCGTCCAGGTCGTAGTAAAAGGCAGGCGCAATGGCTTGCTTCCAAACCAATATTAGCTTCTTGTCTTTGAAGAAGATAGGGGAAGTGTCGTATTCGCGATCAAACTCCTTCAATTGATCCTGCAAACCAGCCCGGCACATCGCAAGAGATGGGGCTGATCCTATGCCCTGCTTAGGATGAATTATACGGCTTATGTCGAGCACGACCAAGCCATAGGAGGCCACTAGAGTACTCTTATAGCGATGCCTAAGTTGTCGAGCAGCCTCTTTTGCTCTTTTGTCTACCTGTTTTGGCGAGTTGAGCCGCTTACACTCGACGAAAACAGGAAACCCCTCAACATCTACCACCAGGTCGGATAAACCAGAGAAGCTGACAGGGAACCCTGCCTGCAGAAAGTAAGATGCCACCCGTAGCTCCAGTTGAGTATTTCTGGGCCGTGTATTGGTCGACTCATCTTTCGCAAAAGCTACACCATCAACTGCCTGCCTCAGCAACTCTAATGATCCTTCCGGTTCTGCCTTCATTAGGCCTCGGTAGATCCAACTCCACTCGTCAAGTTCCCGCATGACCAAAAGGAGTTTATCTTCCATCTCTTTGTCGTTGTAGTTACTTGACAACAACCTCTGCAACAAACTTTCGTACTCCCCCAAGCGCGTTTGCCTGGCCCTAATACCCTTCATTTCGAGGTACTCGATCAAACGAGTCGCAAATGTCGCCTTTTCAGCAAACGACTCGGTCGTCCTACCGCCGGATGCTCCGAATGGAAATTTATTCAGCACTACTTAGCCATCATAAGATCAATAGAGAGGATAGTTCACGTAATAAGCTTCCCCTGCTGATAGTAGCACATGGTAGCAATCACCTTTTTTGCACATCTATTCTGAGAGGCTATTCATAAGATAAACCCTGGTGAAACCTTGTCATGGCTCCTTCTCTATACCCCTGCGGTGTGGACTGTCCCTTAGGAAAAAGCGGGCCTATAAGACGGTCGAAGATTTCTGAGGGGCAAATCATCTTTGCACTTCGGCAAGTGGAGAGCGGCGTTAATATCAGGGATCTCTGTCAGTAATAAGGTATTGCCGGCCAGATCTTCTACTGCACTTAAACCTTATAGTCACACGAAAGAAGAAGCGGCCAACTTAACCGAGAGCGCCGCACCAAATGCTGGCTTAGATCAGTGAAAACCGCATGTAAGAAGAGCGATTCAGCGGTGAGCATCTTAATGGCTAAAGCGTCACTGTTTGAAGTAATTTCTAAAATGCACCGCTTTCCCTATAAATTCCGAACAGCTGCTAGTTGTCTTAAGAGCGGAACTTAATGTTTGCGACCTGACGCAGGTTCGGCCTCTGTTTCATTAGCTTTAGTTTCTCGTGTATCACTTGGTGAAGATTCGGATCTCTGTCCCATGTCATTTTCTTGCTTTCTTTCCAATTTCCGTTCCTCTATTTCGGTGGATTCATCTTTTGTGGTCTGCATCTCCTCTTCTTTGGTATCAGCTGTCTCGCTTGGTTCAGGTTTGGTTGTGCTTTCCCCATGTATCGTATGCTTATCTCGCGCTTCCTGACTCCCTTTCTCCTTGGACTGGCCAGTTTCAAAATTATCCTCTTTATAAACCCGGACGGTCACGCTTCCAGTTCTACCACTATAGGTAGCCTCTACATCCGTTTCTCCAGCGTTTACTGGTTGGCAAACACCGGTGTTAGATACCTTGACCACGCTTGTGTCTTTAGAGGACCAGCTTGCGGTTTGCGTTACATCTACCTCTGGTTTATTCGCATAAATAGCCAAAGCCTTGAGCGATGCTCTGCTTTGGTCATCGAGCCGAACGGAAGTAGGGTGCTGATCAGGATGAGGTCCAACTACTTTTACCCCAACGATGTGTTCCGGAGTGTTTTGTGCTGTCGGTGTAGGAGAAGGAGCGGGGGGGAAGACTTTATCTTCAAAGAACGTCAATGCTCGTTCAGTGAAACCAAGTAACATCGCAAGCGCGAGAAGAATAAGACTGGACGAAATAGGGCACTCAGAACTTTGAGCTCCACACTCCGCGATCAATTCCGCTATGGTTTTAGGAGTTTTTGTTCCACTAACTGAAAGATCGATCAGCCCAGAAGTGAAAAATCCAAGCCCCATCACACTTGCTGTCGTACCGGTCCCAACCCGGATTAGAATACGGTATAAGTAGCTCCAAAAGTCTCCATGCCCAACAACCGTTGGTAAACGCATCAGTACGCTCAGCAATGCACCACTCATGCCTCCGAAGATCAATGCGGCGAGTACCTGGTTATGTCTGAACGCAACTAGCGCAGTCACAAGGACTCCAAGTGTACAGATGAGAAGACCTGCGCCTAACCGGCTCATAAAGTGATAATACCAATCAACATAATCTGACCATACATCCTCTTCCTTGTAGAGGGTCCACAACGTCATCCGTGCTACTGCCAAATTATTGCTCCGCAGATTTATAGCGTGTTCCCTGAGTCGTTGGATCGTTGTGGATGGGACAGACCATTCCATCATTTCAGAAATTGCTCCATTGCCCTGAATGTCGAGCCCTGGAGGCACAGCAACAAATGCGCGGAGAGCCGCCAAATCACAGGCGCGCTGCACGAGTGCGCTCCGGGCCTCTGCCGATGTTTCTGGCTTTTTTGAAATTTCATTTTCGATCGCCTGAAATTCTTCGAGCACCTCTTTACTCCAGACAGCCGGGTAATCTGCCCCAATAGCTTTAGCGCAGGTCACAGCCTCCATAAAAAGGGAACGGGATAATTTGATAGCAGCCAAATCTCCCTCAGGAGTGGAGGTCTCATACGCCTTTTCATAGTAATAATCCAAAATCCAGAGAACAATTCCAGTGATGACGAGCGTAGCGAGAAAAACGAACCAAAAACTGTTTTTGACATCTACCAGATCCTGAGGTATCAGCTGATAGTGATAGGCAACCACAATGCACACAGCGATCACGAGGAAAGCTATGATCATTGGCTTAGCAATTGTATTTCGAGTTTCCCCATACGAACTCATAGAGACCTTGCTCCTTCTCTGGCCAGCACCCCAATAGGCCATTACCTCTTAATAACGCCTATTGGATTTCGAACAGTATTTGCCTGCGATTTCTCACTAGAATAACGATCGATTCATGGAACCGGACGTTGCTTCTGACAGCTCTATGGGGTAAAGCAAAGAGTTGATTGTACTTTCATGCATCGCTAAGCACTTGGATTTCTCTAGGTCTCTGCACGTATATGCCAATGAACGGACCGTTGAAGCGTACTAACATATAGTAAGCATCGCAGACAGGGAACGCTGCGCTGTCCACTTTGACTAGAGCACTGTAACATCACAGGAAATCCTTTCCGATAACACTTTGGGATAGAGCCATCTTGCCTTGCAGTAGTAGATTCAGTAGGCCCTATATTGTGATAGGAGTAACTCTTTAGTCGAGAATGTCCATTCCCGAGAACTATTTCCTTACAGGGTTCACCTAGCAAACTACAGGCCAGCTAAGAACTGAGAAGGATTCTGCTGTTATCTTTAAATAGCGATTCCATATAGATGAATCTGTTTTGATTTAGTGGAGCTAATTAGATTCAGTAAGTGTATCTAGGTCGGGCCGGCGCGTGTCCGCTGGAAGGCTTCGCATCGCGGAGCCGCTTCTCCGCGATGCGCCAGATTTGCGACAAAAATCCGTTAGAACAGATAGAGGGGCGGGAAAATTATAGAATGTATAGAAAGTGTTACAATATGAACATCGCAGAGAATTTGGGGAAACCATTGCCATAGCGAGCACTTGTTAAAACCCATTATTTCGAGCCTCTAGGGCGAGGACGTTCACACGCTTCCCGGTTTCGTCTAGTAGATCTGGTCGCAACCGCCGAGGCCGTCAGGCTAGCACCTGCGAGGTGCAACGCTCGCGCCAGGAACCCCGTCACTCTCCCTGCGTTTTCCTCTCCGGCACGCCTATTCTGGCCTCTGCCTCCTGTTTCCCCTGTGAACCGTATAGTGCCTCTCCTCCTCACATGACAGAGCCAACTTCACTTCACACAAGGAGGAAACAAGATGGCGACCAACAACTCATCCAAACGACCGGCGAATACGCTGCGTTGCGGCAACATCAAGGCGACGATATGGCAGAATGTCAGTGAGAAGGGCCCGTTCTTCGCCACAACCTTTTCGCGGCCATCCAGGGATCGATCCGGTGCATGGCGCAACGGCATCTCGTTTGGTCTAAACGACCTCGAGGCGCTCATGAATGTCGCCTTTGAGGCGAAGGAGTGGATCACCGCTCACTCACTGAAGCGCTGAGCCGTTTCACAGGGAAGCCTGCGGCTCTCCGGGGCTTACCAAGCCATGTGCAACAACCGTCCGGTCGTTGCACATGCTGCGGTGGTCTGAGGAATCGTCACCATTCCTTACAAAGGCGTATCGGACTGTTGCTAGGTTGTGCCTTGTTTCTTACTCATCTTAAAATAGGTCGTCCCAGGATGTGCCTACGCCCAGAATCATGCCAGGAAGGACAAATTGGCGGAATAGAAGATCATCGCCATAGGCGACCTATGACAAGATCAAGGATCAGGTTGTGGAAAAGTAGAAGTAATTAGCGACCGCGAGGGCCAGACCTTCTGGCGTCTTGGGATTTTGGGTGGAATATCTTTGCGGGAGGTCTTGAATATCTTATATGGAGAGATCATGGCGCACTTTGCTCGGATGATGATGGCTTCTTGTTTGTTCCTCTTAACGGGTTGTGCTCATTTGGATTTTGGGAAGGACTCCTCCGGGAAGGAAAGAGGTCTGACATTTTTTGATCCTGTCCCCTACCTCTTTGTCTCTACCAACAAGGAGTGTGTTACCACTGCCACTGTAACCGTCGTCCCAGGAGAACGAAGGGAGCTCAAGTTTGAAGGGGGATACGGCTCTTACGAGTTATCCGCTTCATTGTCAAACGGGATGATTTCAGCAGTTGGGCAGAAGGCCGACTCGAAAATCCCAGAAACGCTTTCAGCTATTGGAACTATCGCTGGCGCGGTAAAGCCAATGCTTATCGACGGAGTGCCTCTTGGGTGTGAACCGACCGCTACTCTATATCCTATTAATGCCAAAGGGGAGCCAGATATCGCCAATCCCCTAAAGCTTCCAACCCCCGAAGCCAAACCAATTAGATAGTTGGTGACGTAGGAAGCTAAAAGCGCGATGTTCAGGCTGCCTATTATCTGACCATACTAAAGCTTTCCTGTTTCCAGCCTGTATCCCATGCATACACTCCGCTGATCTCTTTGCGAGCCAAGTTCGCGGAAACGAAAGCCTCGTGCTATCACGGATCTACTCCTTCAAGGCTGTCATGACGGTCACAACGACTACGCCTTTTCATGGCAAGGGCAATGGCTAGGGTGATTGGATTCGGAATCATCATGTGACGCGTTGGAATGCTGACACTAGAGATCGGCGAGATATCCAGACCGTTCCTTACCGGTTAGAGTAACGGTAAGAGTAATTTTAGGGTGAAGCGGGTCGAAATCATCTTTGGTGTCCTGATGGGTTTTCGGACATGCTTTTGTATCCAGAGCCTGGGAGTAGATATTAGGTGTTCTAAGAAGGTTCAGCGACCCGTATCCTAAACCACCTCGAAGGCGGTTGACCCCACAGCCTTTTGCTCACGCTGTTGGAGGAAATGTGTCAAGTGCGTCCGGTCTAATTCATCCATTTGCCCAAATTCCCACCCGGCCTCGTGTCCGTACTTCCAGCGCACCACGGCAGAAGGAATGAGGAGGTGATGGCAGTCGCCTCCTTCCTGCAAGGTGATAAAAATGGGTTTCTCTACTCCAACGGGCATGGGGTGTTTCACGGTCACACGCACCCCTGTTTCTGAAAGATCCCGCACCACTCCCTCAATTATGCTGTCCTCGGTGACGCAATAGAACTGACACTGCACGGGAGTTCGTGATTCTTTTCGAAGCGCGTAGGGGTTCATGAGTTCTCCTCCTCCTGCCATCGGATTCAGTACATCCTCTATGAACAAGCCTAATAGAACCGCCCGGATGCGCCATGCCACCTATGAGGGGTGTAGAAACGGAAGAGGTAGGGGGCAGCGGTTCGGTTCGGGCATTCTCCAGTACCCATCGAGCTCTGCATTATCCACGGAATAGAAGGCATCGATTAACCGCCGTTCCCTGCCTTTACCATCAACAGGGATGGCCGGTTGCAACGTAACTGATTCCTCCGCACATCACCCTGTAAAAGGAACAAGTGTGTGAACAGGGGAAGAGACCTAATTCTGTCTGGCAGTCTTATTTCTGGGACTGTGGGACTAAACAGGATCTGGCAGAATACTAGTAGAAGGGATCCTTCTTCGCAATGCCCTTTCCCCGACCGTTCAATGATCAATTCTGTGCCTAGTGCAACCGCACCTCGTTCGGTCCTAAAGACCTGGAAGCGCATATGAATTCTGATTTTGAGGCAAAGGAGTGGATAAGTGATCACTCGCTGAAACGCTGAGACGATTCATAGGGAAGCCTCTGGCCCTTCGAGGGCTTCCCTCAGCTTCATGAAGGCTCTTGGCGCAAGACATCAACGGCAGGTTGTGCAACCGACTGGTGTCTACGTTCGGATACAGTCTGTATCCATCTCTCTGGTGCCATCGCAAGCTGGCGGACTGATGAGCCACTGATTTTATACGAAATCCGTGGAGATACGAAGGTGTGAGGGAATAAGATTCTTGCAACGTCCTCGGTACGAGACATGCATTGGTTTACGAAGTATATTGAGGAGGTGCAGAACCATGACACGCCCATTTGATCCAGGGTACGGAGCAGAGCCGTTCAAGAGCCTGTGCGAGACCTATCCGGACGAGACCGTGTATCCGTCGGGACAGTTTCGTTTGGAGTGGGGACCGATCTTTCACCGTGGCCGCCTCGACGGGTCCGCGCGCGTCCTGGTAATCGGCCAAGACCCGGCGCAGCATGAGACCATCGTGCGCCGCATTTTGGTCGGAGAAGCGGGGCGGCGGGTCCAGGGATTCTTGGCGAAACTCGGGATCACCCGAAGTTATGTGTTCGTCAACGCCTATCTCTACAGCGTGTATGGTAGCGTCAAGGCCAAGACAAGGAAGAGTCCCGCGCTCATCGAGTACCGCAATCGGTGGTTGGAAGCCCTGTTGGTGGGACAGCAGATCGAAGCCGTGCTCGCGCTGGGGCAAGCGGCAGATGAAGCCTGGCAGTTCTGGCGTTCGACACCGAAAGGACAGTCCCTATCCGTCGCCTATGCGGCGGTGACCCATCCGACGCAACCGGAAAGTTCATCGAAAGGGGACAAGGCCAAACTCCAGGCCGCCACCAAAAAGATGCTCCAAAACTGGAACGCTGCCTTACAGGTTCTCTCTCCAAGCGTGCAGCATCCCGATGTGCCCACGACGCTCGTGTTGTACGAGGAGAATTGGGTGGACGGTGATCGAGTGGGGATTCCGGAGTTCGATTATCCGGCCGGGCTCCCTGCTTGGATGCATGAGCAAGACGGCTGGGCCAAACGGGCCGGTGCCGACGACCTCGCGAAGCGTCGCAATATTACGCTCACCGTTCCTAAAGGGGTGATCAGATGACTGATGGTGCTCGCCGCTGGTATCCGCTCCCAAGCCCTGTGCCTACCGCACGAGGTGCTACATCGAAAGCCACGAGAGCCGCGAAGAAAACTGGTCCCATCGACCCGCTAGCGGGGCCGAAGCTCGCCCTGGCCGGACGCGTGGTCACGATAGATGACGCCTGGACAGTGAAGCCCGATGCCGTCCTGTTTATCGAGCAGGGCACTATCGTGGCGGTGCAAGACCGCAGGCAACCGCCGCCACCGGGATTCGACACGGTGCCGGTAGTGGAGACCGGTGGGACCCTCTTTCCTGGCCTTATCGAACTACACAACCATCTCAGCTATAACGCGCTCCCGCTCTGGAGCCCGGTGCCGAAGTTATTCCAACACCGAGGCCAGTGGCCTGATCATCCCGATTACCGGAAGCTCATCAGCGGCCCGATGACCGTGGTGGGCACCTACCGAGATGCCCAAGGCAAGGCCGCACTGCTCGCCCCGCTGGTTCGCTATGTGGAATGCAAATGCCTGTTAGGAGGGGTCACCACGACCCAGGGAATCATGCTGAGTAGCAATGCCGGTGTGCAACGGTACTACCGGGGCATCGTCCGGAACGTGGAACAGACCGACGACCCGGCTTTGTCGGAAGCCAAGGCGCGGATCCCTGATGTGGATGCGAAGAGTGCCGCTTCGTTCCTCGCTCGGCTCAAGAAAGAGGACAGTTGCTTCCTGCTGCATCTGAGCGAGGGCATTACCAAGCCGGGACAACCCGACTCGATCGCCCGCAAGCATTTTCGAGCGCTCGAAGTGGCGCCAAACCAGTGGGCGATCAACGATCGGTTTG